>ERZ795051.2939-NODE-2939-length-18186-cov-4.025040_pt1 | contig 18186 bp, 12 predicted proteins | sample MGYA00375135_ERZ795051 | MGnify/ENA primary metagenome ERZ795051 (study PRJEB30180, sample SAMN05720222) | activated sludge metagenome | isolation source: Anaerobic digester | place: Japan | collected 2015-05-26 ... | reverse complement strand
ATGCCCATGTATCTTTCATAGAGGGTCCCGTGAATCAGATATCCGTCACCGAGGCTCATGGCATAATCGCCCAGCACTCCCCATTCGTATCTCGACTCGTCGTCGGCCGGCGGAACAGGCAGACCTTCTTCTATAAATGCCCAGTCGGGTTTCACCCAAAGGGGTTTAACTATTTTTTGCTGAATGGTAAATCTTCCCTTAGGTGTTTTAAATATCCACTCCCTCGAACCCTCGGGAGTAACAAGCCTGATATAACTTCCTGAGCTGCAATAGCCTTCTCTGGTCATTTTCCGGTTCTGGTAAAGCCGGAATTTATTTTCGGTAGTGTTTATCACCAGATAGGAATATGGCGTATATGACTGATACTTTCCCGACAGGTTTCGTATTTCATTGTTCAGCTTTGCTATCTCCCGCTTATGATCCTTTACATAATTATGGTTTTTCAATGCCGGAGAAATATAGGATGATTTCCTTCCGGAGTCCTGCAGTGCAGGTACAAGGTAAAGGAAAAACCCTGTAATTGCAATAACGGAAAATAAGATTGCAAATATTCTGGATGTAAATGTAACTGTCTTTCTTACTACCCTGTTGGCGGCGACAGCCCTCACAAAACCTGATATCATCTGCACGAGCTCTGACTCTGCAAAGCTGCGGCCCTGACTATCAGGATGATCTGTATTCAGGTTTTCATTCATTTTCTGCGGAAATTATATCCTCAATTTTCCTGAGTGAACCTACAATGGTTACCGGAGTTCCGGTCTTTACAAGAGGGAAGAGTATATCCATATCCTTGTCGGAAAGCGCCACGCAGCCGTCGGTCCAGTCGGCCCCCCTCCCGCCTCCGCCGTGTATCTCAATTCCGTTGCCGATTTTTGTTCCCTTGGGAATGATTCCCCGGGCAATATCCGATTTAAATCTTTCAACATCTTCGGAATTGGGATAATTTATTGCCAGCGACTTGTGGTATTGTGTCTCTTTTCCCTGGTATTTACGGGTGATGACATATTTTCCCTCAGGGGTTGCCTTGTCTCCCATTCTTCTTTTATCTCCAACCCAGTTTTTACCGAGTTCTGCATCGAATTCATATTTTATTCTGCCATTGTTGTAGAGGTAGCATTTCCTGGCAATTTTATCCACCAGTATAAGCGCCGAGTTGTTTTTCGCCGATTCGGCAATGGAGGTTTCAGCCCACTTTTTCCACATGGGATATGCTCCGAAATAAGATTTTAATTCCTCCATTGCACTTTTTAAAACTTCTGCCAGCAGGTATTCAGCATCCGTAATCTTACGGTTTGCTGCGAGCAACTGGTTCTTTTTAAAAGCCACCTCTGCCTCACGCAGCATCAGTCTGCCCTTTGCAAGCCGTGTCCTCAGTTCTTCCCGGAGAGGGTACCTCCCAAAAAACCTTTCGATCTGACTGTCAGTTTTTTTTGTCTCTTTAATCTGGCTGCCTATTCTTTCCCTGAGGTTTCTGCTTCCCGAGACGGAGGAAGTTGCTGCAAGCCGGCCCTTTTCGGCAGCTTCTTTTGCAAAGGCTATGACGCCGGTATAGTCGCGAAAATAAATAAATCTTCTGTTTTCTCTCCTCCACGCGGCCATGGCAGAATCGTATGCGGCTTTGGCTTCGCGGAAAAGCCTGCGTGAATAAAGAGGGGCATTGCTCGACGATGCTTCCGAAAGTGCAGCCATGGCTTCCCTTATTTCTTCCTCAGGCGAATCGGGGACAAAAATAACCGCGGCAATGCCAAGAAGGGCAGTAACTGACAGGATGATCGCCACTCTTCCTATTAATTTTACAACAACTCTGCCCTGTTTCATAATTTTATAAAAAACCCCGGGTGATTACCCGGGGATTTGAATGCAAAATTAATTCAATTTTTTACTTCTCAGATACGGCCGCCAACCTTTTTAATGGCTTCCTTAAGATCGTTGTTGATCTTGTCGGCAGTCTCTTTGGCAGCTTTCAGCTTGTTGAGGGCATCCATATATTTGCCTTCAACATAGAGATTCTGAGCTTCTGCAGAAGCAGCTGAAACAGTTTCCATTTCGGTTTTCATCTGCTCAAGAACAGCAGCGCCTTCCTTACCCCTCGGAGCCCTCGGGAAAAGTTTTGTATTCTCTTCAATTACGCCCTTGAGGCTTTCGATAAGGGTTTCAACTTCCTTCTTTACCTCTTCTTTTCTTGCAACTGCGCTTTCCTGAACTGTCTTGGCAAGTGCAACAACCTTAGTCAGATTTTCCTTTGCAGGACCATACTTCTTGAAAAGTTTTGATTTCTGACCTTCAATGTAGGCATTCACAGCCCTCATCGAATCCTGAAGAGCTGCAAAATCGGCCGGAACGTACACGTCTGCCTGAGCTGTCTGTGCAGCTGCTATGGCAGCATTGGCTTCATCTACCTGTGCCTGGGGCACTTTTCCGCAACCTGCAAGCATAGCAGTCATTACTACAACTGCAAATCCGGTTAAAATTCTGTTTTTCATCTTTCAGACCTTTTTACTTTGTTAATGATTAATATTAAAATAGTTATTTAAAGATTTCTTTTTGCCCTGCAAAGATAAATCACTTAAATGAAACTTAAAAGAAATTTTTAATCTTTTTTTAATCTCGATTTAATATATTTTTAATTAATATTATATATCACAATATATCAATGCGTTATATTATCAGCCAAATATCGGTGATGAATCAGAATAAATACACGGATTCTCTTCGCCTGAAGAGGGTACCCTGTCCGGGAACCTTCAGAATTTTATGCCTTTGTCGTTGAGAAGCCTGATGTAAACATCCCTGCGGGGCACATCCGACGACACCAGTCGCTTGTACCAGACCGCTGCCTCAACTTTATTGCCTGCATCAACAGCCGCATTGATGATATTGACATATAATAACCCGTCAACGCCGGGATTTGTGTTTTCTTTAAGAAACTGACTGAAAAGAGTTATATTTTCCCCGGGAGTCTTTACCGCCGCCTCGGAAAAAAGCCTCTCAAGCCTGTTATTCAATTCGTTATCGAGTACAATTCCGTATATGGCATAGCAATTAGCCCCGCACTCCTCAACAACATCAACCCATTTGGTTTTTTCAGGCAGAGGCGGGAACACAAGTTCATACTGAAGTTTCTCCCCAACACTCAGAAATTTATGAAGCTCCGGGCAATATGGTATGCCTGACGCTTTTGTAAGCCTTAGCCTCGTTTTGTCAGGTAAATATAAATAAGTCCTTCTGTCGGTGCAGAAGTACCCTCCGGCAATCCTGTTTTCCACTGAAAGGTATAATGTGGTTGACTGCGGGCTGGTCTCTATCCTCAGTAATTCAATTGTCTCCGGGGTTTTGGATGAATAGAATGGCTTGAGATATGTCTGTCCCGCCATTGGTGCACTCAGAAAAGTGCACATAATCAGTAAATATATCCTGCCTTTTTCCATAACAGCATTAAGAAGGCTGAAATTTACGATTTTTTTGAGTGTCGTCCGTAACCGTTCTGTAACTTTCACTTAACCGTCTCTTAACATCCTCTTAACCGGCATGAAACAAGCCAGGTCTACTTTTGAACCGTAATTAAAACCGGTTTGAATTTTTAAAGTCAATAAATAAATCAAAAACAAAAATTATGAAGAAATTACTTATTATTACTGCATTAAGCGCCATGGCTCTGACCTTCGGGTGCAGGGAAAAATTCGGGCCTCCTGAGGTTACGGCGCCGCAATCCGAAAATGTTGAAACAGGAAAAGCTGTTGATCTTTCATTTACGTTCAAAGCCGGGGCCGGTTTCGCATCAGCTTCCGTTACAGCAACCGGGGGAAGTGCAGCAATTAAAACCAATGCAACAAAAGGGGCTGCCGACGGGACAATAGTTGTTACATTCACCGCAGGAACATCAATAGGTGCCGGTTCGGTTACTCTTAAGGTTACTGATGCAGAAGGACAGATGGCCGATGCCACTGCCATACTTTCTCTCTTTGAGAAAGGTGCGCCTGAAATTTCACAGCCCCCGATAAGCGAAGTACAGCAGCTTAAAACAATTGACATCTCATTTAACTTTACTTCAGAGGCAGGTTACAAATCAGCCGCCCCTGCAGCAACTAACGGCACTGCAGTTATTAAAACCGCTCCTGCCGCCAATGCCACTACGGGAACCGTGGTTGTAACATTCACGGCCGCAAGAACCACAGGTGCCGGTTCGGTAACTCTTACAATTACTGACAACAACAACAAATCAGGGCAGAGAATTGCTGTTGTTAATGTGACCGGCAGGCCGACTGTTTCGGTAACACAGAATATTTCCACAAACACTACATGGACAACAGGTACAATATATATACTTGAAGGAAGAATAGCTGTTCTTGATGGTGCAACGCTTACCATTCAGCCGGGTGTTATCGTAAAAGGCCGTGAAGGAACAGGTTCAAATGCAACTGCCCTTATTGTGGCTCGCGGCGGCAAGCTAATGGCAGAAGGAACAGCCGAATCACCTGTTATCTTCACTTCTGTTGCCGACCAGATTCTTCCCGGCGAAATCGCCAGTCCGAACCTTCAGCCAACCGTACCTGGTCTCTGGGGAGGTTTGCTGATACTTGGCAAGGCCCCCATCTCCGCTGCCACCGACGAAATGCAGATTGAAGGTATTCCCGTAACAGATCTTAACGGACGCTACGGAGGTTCAGTTCCTGACGACAACTCAGGTGTAATTAAATATATATCCATACGCCACGGTGGTGCAAACATTGGCGAAGGAAACGAAATCAACGGTCTTACGCTCGGTGGTGTGGGAAGCGGTACCGTAATTGAAAATGTAGAGGTTGTGGCAAACGACGATGACGGCATTGAGTGGTTTGGAGGGACTGTCAACGTTAAGAACGTTATTATATGGAACCCGTTTGATGACGGTATTGACACAGATCAGGCATGGGCCGGTACTCTCGATAATTTTATCGTAATATGCGGTGAAGGCACTGACCATACTCTTGAGATAGACGGACCGGAAGGCACCATGATGGCGGCTCATACAGTCAGAAATGGCTCATGCAAAGGAGCAGTTAATGCCGAACTGGGTGATTTCAGGGCCGGTGCAAGAGGCCTCTTCGAGAAAATTTATTTCTTTGGATATCCCGATCCGGTTAACGACACACCTGCCGGTGAAGGCGACCTTACTCTCAGCGGCACAGCTACCCAGGATAATTTTGCCAACGGAATTCTTGTATTCAATAACCTGGAGATAGCACCTGAAAATACCACTACGCCGCTAAGTTCAATATTCCTCAACGGGACAGATGTTCACGCCACAGCTGTTACAGCAAATACAAAAACAGTCGGAGCCGACAAGACAAAATTCTCAGGCTGGTCGTGGGCAGCAGTTGCAAACCTGTTAACAAACTTTTAAAAACCAAACAAAGACCCGCAGGGTACCGGACTCTGCGGACCTTTTTAATAAATATTCTAATATTACCTGAAATTATGAAAAAATTAGTCTTTTACTTTTCTTTTTTGTTCTTCTTTTCAGCCAGTTCTCTCCTCGCGCAAAATGGAATAATAAGAGGTACCGTTTTTGACAACTCACCCGGAGAACCCATGATGAGCGTAAGTGTCGTGGTTGAAGGCACAGGCAAAGGCGCCATGACTGACCTCGACGGGAAATTCAACATCAGCCTTCCCGCAGGAACCTACTCGCTCAAGCTATCTTTTGTTTCTTATGAAACAGTAATTATCAACGATGTTAAGGTCGTTGCAGGCCAGGTGACACTTCTCGACAACCTGAGGCTTAAAGAAGCCGCCCTTGGCCTTTCGGAAGTGGTTGTCACCGCCACCATGACCAGAAACACGGAGATTGCAATGCTTAACATGAAAATGAATTCCCCGAACGTGGTGGACGGTATTTCGGCACTCAGTTTCAAAAAGATCGGTGACTCTGATGCGGCGGCTTCAATGAAAAGAATTACCGGCGTCTCCGTAGAAGGCGGAAAATACATCTATATCAGGGGACTTGGCGACAGATACACCAAGACTATTGTCAACGGCGTTGACATTCCCGGCCTTGACCCCGACCGCAATACCCTGCAGATGGATCTGTTTCCCACTTCGGTAATCGATAACATAATGGTCTTCAAATCATTCACCGCAGAGCTCCCTGCCGATTTCACAGGCGGGGTGGTAGATATTGCAACAAGGGATTTCCCCGATCAGAAAAAAATCAACTTCACCCTCACTGCAGGATATAACCCTGATTTCCATTTTGTAAATGATTATCTCACCTATAAAGGAGGACGTTTCGACTGGCTCGGATTCGACGACGGAACCAGAAAGATACCTGCATCCGCCGATATCCCTTTCTTCGCATCAGTTATCGGAAATCCTGAAGGAGAAGCATCCCAACGCTACAGGGATATACTTTCGGGTTTCAGCCCTGTAATGGCTGCAGTAAAACAGAACAGCTTTATGGATTACGGTTTTAGCGCCACTGCAGGCAACCAGATGCCATTCGGAAAAATAACCCTGGGTTACAATTTCGGACTCTCCTATAAAAGCAATACGGAGTTCTATAAAAATGCAGAATACGGCCGTTACGGAATGGCTGCCGACCCTGACGTAAATGAACTTGAGGTACGCGAATTCCAGGTCGGTGATTTCGGTGTAAGCAGCGTAATGATAAGCGCACTGGCAGGATTTGCCATTAAAACTCAGAAGTCTAAATACCGGCTCAACTTTCTGCACCTTCATAACGGGGAATCAAAAGCAGGTATATTTGATTATGAAGGTTCCGAAAAAGGCAGCAACTTTACAGGTTTGCAGCATAACCTGGAATACAACCAGAGATCTCTTACAAACGTCTTACTGGATGGCCGTACTACACTCAACAAATCTAAAATTGACATTATCTGGAAGTTATCCCCCACTTTTTCAGAAATCAGCGACCCCGACACCAGGTTTCTCAGATATGTTACCGATGGTCAGTCACTCATGATAAACACCGAGGGAGGCTTCCCTGAAAGAATATGGAGAACACTCTCTGAGTTCAACATAGCAGGGGTACTGCATATTTCGAAAGAGTTTAATTTTCGGGGAAATAAATCAAAGTTTGGTTTCGGAGGAGGCCATACATACAAGAACAGAAGGTTTGAGATAGAAAAATATGCGTTCAATGTCCGTAATGTTCCTCTCACAGGTAATCCGGATGAAATTTTCTTCCCGCAGAATCTATGGCCTTTAAATGGAACCGAAATCACAAGGGGCACAACCTTTGAGGCTAACTTTGTCCCGGTCAACCCGAACCGCTTTGATGCATCATCCAGTAACAGCGCCGGCTATGTTACCGCTGAAATAGGACTTACAAAATCTTTGAAAACAATTGCCGGGGTGAGACTTGAACACTTCACCCAGAGATATACCGGACAGGATCAGCTTGGCTCGAGAATACTCGATAATGCCAAAGTGCTCGATCAGACAAATCTGTTCCCTTCCTTAAACCTGATTTACAATATTAAAGACCGCCAGAACCTCAGGTTCTCATATGCAAAAACCATTGCACGTCCGTCATTCAAGGAGATGTCTTTCGCAGAGATCTCCGACCCGGTAAGCAACAGAACTTTTGTCGGCGGAATGTTCATGGACGAAAACAGGAACCTTGGCATAAAATACTGGGACGGCAATCTCAGGTGCAGCTTTATAAGTAACATCGACCTCCGCTGGGAATGGTTTATGGATGAAGGGCAGATGATTTCCCTGAGCGGATTCTGCAAGAACTTCATTGATCCTATCGAGGTGGTACAATTTGCCACCCAGTCCGGATCTTTCCAGCCAAGAAATGTCGGAGACGGTAAAGTGTTCGGAGCCGAACTTGAATTAAGACAGAACTTCGGCTTTATCGGCAAATCTTTCAGAAACCTGAGTATATCGGGCAATGTTTCCATAACCAGGTCGCGTATTGAGCTGAGTTCAACCGAATACCTTTCCAGGGTCGAAAACGCACGAACAGGCCAGACGATAAGCAAATACAGGGTGATGGCCGGACAGGCTCCGTATATTGTAAATGCAGGACTATCCTATAACGGAGGCGAAAAGGGATTCGCAAACGGCTTCGAGGCGGGATTTTACTACAACGTCCAGGGTATGACACTCCAATACGTCGGAATAGCCGATCTGCCCGATATCTATTCAATGCCTTTCCACAGCCTTAATTTCAATGCAGCAAAAAGTTTAGGAAAGGATAAAAAGGCACAGCTGGGACTGAAAATTGAGAACCTGCTTAACGACAGGAAGGAATCGGTATTCAAATCATTTAACGTAACCGATCCCTTCTTCACCAAACTTGAACCAGGAATCACCTTCCAGGTCAGGTTCACCTATTCGTTATATTAATAACAGAATAGCTCATTAACGTGAAACTAATTCCTCCCTTCAGGTGATATTAGTTTAATCCGGTAAAAGGGGGCGTAAATGCGCCCCCTTTTCTTTTTCCGGCAACTGACGCCGGTTTGATTTTTGTAACCGTATTGTAACAGAATCTAACTGAAACTATAGTAAATTTGAAGCAAAATATTTATTTTCATTCAGATAATAAGTTTACAAATCTCCCTTACATTTTTTCGCATGGAGAAGAAAGATAAAAAAATACTGATTGTCGACGATGAAGAGGATCTGTGCGAGATCCTTCAGTACAATCTTATAAATGAAGGTTACAACACCGAAATAGCCCACTCGGCCGAGGAAGCACTCAAACGAAGCCTGGAAGATTTTGATCTTATCCTGCTCGACGTAATGATGGGCAATGTGTCAGGTTTTAAATTTGCAGATATTTTAAGGAAAGAAAAGAATATTGAAACCCCGATAATATTTCTTACCGCAAAGGACAGCGAAAACGATATACTTACGGGCTTCAGCCTGGGAGCTGACGATTATATCCCTAAACCTTTCTCAATAAATGAACTTTCCGCCAGGGTTAAGGCTGTCCTGAAGCGGGCAGGTAATGAAAAGAAAAAACAGGCTGCAATAGTCAGATTCGGTGAAATTGAACTCGACACACACCGTAAAAGGCTTATCGTCCATGACGAAAAAGTGGAACTCACCAAAAAGGAGTATGAAATACTACGCCTCCTTCTTGATAACCCGGGAAAAGTCTTTTCAAGGGAAAATATTCTTGAGAAAGTCTGGGGAAATGACGTAATAGTCACCGAAAGAACCGTTGACGTAAATATTACAAGGCTCAGATCAAAACTGGGAGAATATGGCTCATACCTGAAAAACAAGACAGGTTACGGTTATTATATAGAATTCTGACATCATTCCAACCACCACATGACCTCAGCCAACAGGTTCAGGAACAATCTTCTGTTTTTTTACTCTGCGGTTTTTCTGTTTGTTGCCGTTCTCATACTCGGATACCTCTATGCAAGGGAGAAAGAGTACCGGATCTCCACACTTAACGACGAGCTGCTGAGTGTCGCAAAAATCACCGACAATTTCCTGAAATTAAACAGAATTGCCCGGACCGGCGATTACGGTAAAATCGACTCTCTCATACACCTTCTTCCACAGCAGAATCTGAGAATTACTATAGTTGATAACAAAGGAGAAGTCCTCTACGACAGCAGCGTGCCCGAATGGGAAAGCATGGAGAATCATGCCGGCCGGCCCGAAATTATCAGAGCCGGAAATGAAGATTTTGGTACAGCAGTAAGAACCTCCGGCACCACAGGAAGTGACTACTATTACCTTGCAAAACGCTTTTCAGACCATTATATCAGGGTGGCCGTATTATACGATGTTAATGTTGCCAACTTCCTGAAAGCCAAACTCTATTTCCTCCTTATCATTCTGGCGGCATTCATCGCCCTTGGAATTATATTATTTGTCGTCACAAACAGGTTTGGTGAAGCTGTTACACGGCTGAAGGATTTCGCCCTGAGCCTCAGCACCGATAAACCTTTTAAGGCAGACTTCCCGAAAAATGAGATTGGTGTTATCGGCTCCAGAATTCTGGAAATGTACAACAACCTGCTCCGGACAAAAAATGACCTGTCGAACGAGAGGGAAAAACTCTTCAGCCACCTTAATGCCCTAAACGAAGGAATTGCCTTCTTCTCGGAAGAAAAAGATATCATCTTCTCAAATAATCATTTCACCCACTACATGACAATGCTGACGGGAGAGCTTTCGCTTGTACCGTCAGACCTCTTCAGAATACCCGAATTTACGCAGGTAAATGAGTTTCTTGAGACAGCGTTCGGCACATCTGATCAACCCGGCGACATACAGAAAACCGAATATACCCTGAACAGAAACGGAAAATTTTATAAAATACAATGCGTGGTTTTCAACGACCGGACTTTTGAAATAATAATTAACGACATAACCAAAACGGAAAAAAACAGGATCATCAAGCAGCAGATGACCTCAAATATAGCGCATGAGCTTAAGACACCCGTAGCATCGGTGAAGGGGTACCTCGAAACCCTGTACAACGAGCCTGAAATGGACAAAAAAACATATAAATACTTCCTTAAAAAGGCACTCGCGCAAACCGACAGGCTCGGCTTCCTCATCAACGACATATCGCTTCTTAACAAGATTGAAGAGTCGGCCGGCAGCTTCCAGACCGAGAAAATCAAAATCAAAAAGATTGTCCGTGATGTTGCCAATAACTTCAAATCGGCCATTCAATCCAGGAATATGAAGGTTGAGGCCGATATAGATGATGATATAATTATTAAAGGTAACAAGTCCCTGATTATCTCCATCTTCCAGAATCTGATGGAAAATTCCGTCAACTATGCCGGTGACGGAACAACCATTTCAATAAAGGTGTACAGCCGCGATAAGAAATACTACTATTTCTCATTCTCCGACAACGGAGTGGGGATACCGGAAAAGCACCTGCCACGCGTTTTTGAAAGATTTTACCGTATCGACTCAGGCCGCTCAAGGAAAAGCGGAGGTACCGGACTTGGCCTCGCAATAGTAAAAAACGCCGTACTTCTGCATAAGGGAGAAATATCAGTCCGTTCCAGGCCCGGAGGGGGAACAGAATTCCTCTTCTCCCTGCCGGGGTTAAAATGAAACCGGAATTTTCTGACCACCTTCTTAAAAATATCAATTCGTATACCCAAAAAGCTTATTTTTATGCGTAATAAAATTTAACCGCATAAAAATGAAATCGACAGTCATGAAAAAATTGATTATTGCGTCAGTTATTGCGATTTTCCCGGCTATGGCATTCTCCCAGGTTAAACCGCCTCTCCCGTCGGGAGAAGATAAGGTTAAGCTTTTTGAAAAGCATACCGTGATGGCTCAGAATTCTCCGTACAAAGATCTTGTATGGCAATATATAGGTCCATCCAATATTAGCGGACGATGCACGGATATTGAAGCAATTTCGCCCCGCGGAAGGAATTACACGATATGGGTTGGTTCAGCCTCAGGAGGAGTATGGAAATCAACCAATGAAGGAACCACTTTTACCCCTGTCTTCGACGAAATGCCCACAGGCTCGATAGGCGACATCGCCATCGACCCGAAAGATCCTGAAACTGTATGGGTAGGCACAGGGGAAGCAAATATATTCAGAAGCTCAAATGCAGGATGCGGTGTATTCAAAACAACCGACGGAGGAAAAACCTGGTCAAAAATGGGTCTCGAAAATACATTCACCATCAGCAGGATTAGAATCAATCCGCGCAATACGGATATCGTATATGTCGCTGCCTCCGGCCATGAGTGGACCCCTAACCCTGAAAGGGGCCTCTTCAAAACAACCAACGGAGGAAAAACATGGGAAAAAATCCTTTACATCGATCCCAACACAGGCGCTTCCGACCTGCTTCTCGACCCAAGAAACCCTGATGTGATCTACTGCACCACCTGGGAAAGAACCAGACTCAAATGGAACGACCCCCGCACCTACGAAACCACAAAGGGAACAGGCATCTGGAAATCGACCGACGGCGGCGCCACATGGAAAAAGATTAATGAAGGCCTTCCCGAACCAAACCGCAGAGGAAGGATAGGTATTGACCTCTGCCTTACAAAACCCGACATTCTATATGCACTCGTCGACAATTATGAGATTGCCTACAAGGCTCAGCCGGGTGAGACGGATTCGTACGGCCGGCCAAGAGCAGATGTTATCAAGGGCGCCACTGTTTACCGCAGCGACGATGCGGGCGAAACATGGAAACAGGTCAGCGGCCTTACTCCCGACCAGAAAACATATATGGAACGCCATTCCGGCACCTATGGCTGGGTTTTCGGACAGATCAGGGTCGACCCTGTTGATGAAAACACAGTTTATTCCCTTGGCATAAACCTCAACCAGTCGACCGACGGAGGAAAAACATTCAGGCAGCTCAGAGGCCCGCATGCCGACCATCACGGACTATGGATCGATCCGGATAATCCAAACTATCTCTTAAACACACAGGACGGTGGGATAACCATTTCCTACGATAAGGGCAAAACATGGAAATATCCCATCGAACCATTGCCCCTGGCCCAGTTCTACAATGTGGCATACGACTTCAGCACCCCCTTCCGGGTATTTGGCTCAATACAGGATCACCACAGCTTCTACGCACCGGTCGACCTCTCGAGAGGACGCGACAGGGTTCCAGTTCAGGAATTTAAAAACATTCTCGGTGCGGAAGGCAGTATGCATGCGGTTAATCCTGTGGATAACAACACAATATATGCAAGCTCATTCTACGGCAGCCTCTCCAGAGGGAAAATCGACACCTATCCCGCAGGAACAAAATCCCTGCTGCCCGAAACCTATCCGGATGAAACACCTCTCAGAGGCGAATGGAATGCCCCGACACTTATCTCTCCGCATAACCCTTCAATAATTTACCACGGCATGCAGTATGTCCTGATGTCGAAAGACGCAGGCGATACGTGGGAGATAATCAGCCCCGACCTTTCATATAACGATCCGAAAAAGAGAGGGGATATCAATTTCCAGACTGTATCGGTGCTTGATGAATCGCCGCTCAGACCGGGACTGATCTATGCCGGTACCGACGACGGCAGGGTGTGGAGAACAAGAGACTGGGGCAAATCATGGACCGAGATCCGCAGCGGGGCTGTACCCCAGAAATTCGTTTCAAGAATCGTCGCATCCAGATATAAAATCGGAACTGTTTATATGACGCAGACCGGAAGAAGGGATGACGATTTACAGGTTTATATCTGGAAATCCACAGACTTCGGTGCCACCTGGAAGGATATCTCGGGAAATATACCCGTTGGCCCCGTGAATGTTATAAGGGAAGATCCCGTCAATCCTGATATCCTCTATGCCGGAACCGACGGTGCGGTGTATGTAACCAAAAACGGCGGCGAGAAGTGGGATGTACTTGGGAAACTGCCCTTTGCATACGTACACGATCTTATTATCCACCCGCGCGACAATATGATCGTTATTGCTACACACGGCAGAGGCATGTGGGTGATGGATGCCAACCAGGTAAACGAAAAGGACCGCAGAAACCGCCCGCGCCAGGCCGGTGAAACCATTGAAGACCCTGAATAGGTTTTGCCTCTGTAGGTTAAACTTGAACCTCAAAGGAGTATTTCCGGCCTTATTGTGAATTTTTTAACAACCGGTAATAGAAAGAGATGCCGCGCAGGTAATCTGCAATCATCGTCCTTTCATTAAGACCGTGGACGCGCGCCATATCTTCGGAGGTCATCATCAGCGGAGCAAAACGGTAGATGTTATTTGTAACCTGTGAGAAATGGCGGCTGTCAGACGCACTAAGGGTAAGAGTGGGAGCCACAACAGCCTCGGGATAAATCTCCCTGATGGTTTTAAATATTGCCCTGAAACCGGTTGTATTTGATGGAGAGAATGGTGCCGGCTCATTGATAAAATCCTCTGCAGGTTCAATAATGATCCTTTCATCATTCACCGTCCTTTTAACATGATCGAGCACATCGGCTGAATTCTGTCCCGGCAGTATCCTGAAGTTCACAACAGCCCCGGCTGTTACCGGAATGACGTTATCCTTTACGCCTGAACTGATTATTGCAGGTGCAGTGGTGGTGCGCACCAGGGCATTGCCCGAAGCGCTTCCTGTATAAATGCCGAGCAGCAGCTTCTTAAAAAGCCATTTATTGGCAAAGATCACCTTTGCATAAAATGGCATTTCAGGACCGACATATCTTATGAAATCATTTACCGGCCCCGACAGTTGCGGTTTCATCTGGTTTTTATTAAGCCTGTCGACAGCCCCCGCAATAAGTGTCAGCGCCGATTCCTTCTCCGGTGTGGACGAATGTCCGCCCGGCATACCGCATGAGAGCCTCACCGAGATATATCCTTTCTCCGAGGTTCCTATCAGGGCCACCGGCTTTTTAATCATCGGAACCATTCCCTTTGTAACAGCCATTCCCTCATCGAGAACGAAATCCACTTTTACACCTCTTTCCCTGAGAGTTGCGGCAATGGTTCCCGCTCCCCTTACACCGCTTATCTCCTCATCGTGGCCGAATGAAAGGTAAACAGTTCTTTCAGGTGTGAACCCTTCGCTCAGCAGCTTCTCCGTTGCTTCAAGAACCGATATCATTGCTGCCTTATCATCGAGAGTGCCACGCCCCCAGATATAAGTACCGTCGTTGTAACCTGAAAATGGTCCCTTTTCCCAAAGAGCGGTATCACCCGGGGGAACAACATCATAATGAGCCATCAACACCAGGGCTCCGGCCGACCTGTTGCTTCCCTCCCAGGTGTAAAGCATGCTGAGCCCGTTAATTACCTCTCTTTTAAGCTTTGAATGAACAAGAGGGTACTTATTTCCGAGAAATTCCATATATCCAATGAATGCGGCAGTGTCGACAGGGGAGTCAACTGCGTAGGAGATGGTCGGATACTTAACCGCTTCGGAAAGGCGGTTCACGCTCTCATCACCGAAAACGACAGGCTCGGGGCTGCTGAAATCCTGCTGCAGAGATTTGAATAACAATGTCTTAACAACAATAATTATTACCAGCACTACAGCCAGCCAGACAAGAAACCGGAATAACTTTTTCATTCTTGAGATTCTTTAAGAATACAAATATCTGAATTTAACGTTAATATGTGCAACGAGTGACGTTAGCCGGGCCGGTTCGTCCCGGGTGCCCGTGATGAGAGGCAGCAGGCCGGCCGTTTGATCCTGTGTCGCCTTCACGGTGTTAATAAAAAATTCTTTGAAAAATTTTTGTTTTAAAAAAACATTTATTTACTTTGTATTTCAAAGTACTTTTTACAAACGAGTATGAAAGAAAATGATCAGCCACTGGATGACATTAAAACCATTAAGAAAATAATGGAGCAGTCTGCCCGATTCATTTCGCTAAGCGGATTGTCAGGTATATCGGCAGGCATCATTGCCATAGCAGGTGCCGTAACGGCACGGATAATAATCAACGGGCCCGTAATTCATAAATGGTATTACTCACCTGCACTTGATTTTACTGAAGACAACCGCAGGACCATTATCCTCCTTCTTATTAATGCCGCGGCTGTACTTGCGCTTGCTGTATCATCAGCAGTCTGGTTTTCGTGGCGGAAAGCGGGGAGAAGCGGGAACAGGATATGGACACCTGTTACCGGAAGGCTGCTGCTTAATCTTTCAGTACCGTTACTGGCAGGGGCGCTTTTTATCCTTCTTACCCCCGGCAGGCTTGACGGCGGTATGATTGCCGCAGCCACGATTATTTTCTATGGTCTCGGGCTTGTAAATGCGGCTAAATTCACTCTTGGCGAAATATTCTGGCTGGGAATCATGGAGATCATAACCGGCCTCGCATGTCTTGTCATGCCCGGCTGGGCGTTCATTTTCTGGGTCTTCGGTTTCGGTATACTGCATATCGCTTACGGTGTTTTCATGTACCTTAAGTACAAGGGATGAAAGAGCTTCTTTCAAATATCAACAAGGCATTTGAAAGCAGAGTGCGACTGGGCATCATGTCGGTCCTGATTGTGAACACTCAGGCTGATTTCAGGACTCTCAGGGATACACTTGAAGTCACCGACGGCAACCTCGCCACCCACCTGCGTGCCCTTGAAGAGGCCGGCTACATAACTTCGGAAAAAAGATTCCTGAATAAAAAGCCAAACACAGTTTACCGCATCACTTCCGAAGGGACAGAAAGTTTCAGAAATCATATCAACGCACTGGAAGAATTAATAAAACATAAATAACTATAAATCATGGAATCAAACAAAAGATTTCCCGAGATTCTGTTCGAATCGCTCACTGTAAAGATGGTCATTCTTGGCTTCCTTGGACTGCTGCTGCTTATACCGCTCGAGCTTGTGCGTGAAGTGATTAAAGAGAGGGCAAAGTATGCAGACGAAGCGCGTGCCGAGATAGATAAAAGCTGGGCTCTGCCGCAGACATTAACAGGGCCTGTCCTTAATGTCCCGGGAATGAAAACAACAGAAAACGGACTTAATGTTATTACCACCACTCTTCATATTATGCCGGAGAACCTGAATATCAGAGCATCAATGACACCTGAAACAAGGTACCGCGGCATTTACGAAACAGTCATCTACCGCGCCGCTGTTGAGATGTCGGGTAATTTCAACCTGAACGGAACTGATGGTTTTGAAGGCTACATTTACGACTGGAACCAGGCATATCTTACACTCGGGGTGACAGACAACAAGGGACTCTGTGGTGAGATTACCCTGAGACTGGGAGTCAGAGACCTGCAGGCCGAACCGGGCACTGTTCAGAAGGATGTTTTCGGCAGCGGTATCTCCTTCCCTGCCGGAGTATCCGGTAAGAATACCGAACTACTACAAGAGGCCTTCAGCATGAAGTTTGACCTCAACGGCAGCGAGGCACTCTTCTTTTCCCCCGCCGGCAAAACAACAAAAGTCAACATCACATCTCCATGGCCATCCCCGTCGTTCGGAGGAAACTTCCTTCCAGGCGAAAGAAATGTATCCGGGGAAGGGTTCCACGCAAGCTGGGAAGTGACACATCTCAACCGGAAATTTCCGCAGTTATGGAACGGCGGAGGCTTCTCGCCCGAAAGTGATGCCTTCGGGGTGAACCTGATGCTGGAGGTTGACCATTACAGAAAAGCAGAAAGAAGTGCAAAGTACGGAATTCTGTTTATTCTGCTTACCTTCTTCGTGCTTATCCTTATTGAAGTTCGTTCGTCGGAAAGAATACATATATTCTACTACCTTCTTGTCGCCGGCGCCCTTATATTATTCTTTTCTCTGCTGAGTGCGCTGAGTGAACATATAGGATTTAATCCTGCATATCTTGTTGCCTCAGCCGCAACCATTGCACTGCTAAGTTACTTTTTCAATTCGCTGCTCGGCAAAAGATGGGTGGTTTTACTGGTAGCCGGACTGCTTACAACTCTTTATCTTTTTGTCTTTATACTTCTGGCCCTTAAGGACTATGCCTACCTGGCCGGCAATATAGGGTTATTCGTTCTGCTTGCCATACTGATGATTGTATCGGCGAGGTACAGAATTTTCAGGACATGACTATGCTGAACGCTGAACGCTGAACACTGAACGCGGAACGCTGAACGCTGAACGCGGAACGCGGAACGCTGAACGCGGAACGCTGAACAAACAATTCATGTCAGCGTGGAGGTAATTATCATGTAAGGATTGTCCGCACAACTGTCCCGGCAATCAGGTCGGGTTTTCGTTCTGCTTTGGGGTACTCAACATGACCTTACTGCCAGCCGTAAATTAACCTGCCAAAACTTAATTTAAATAACGTTTCATCCTTCTCGTCCACACCCCGGGTCTGTTCGTCAAAATATTTTGTTTATATAATTGATTTATCCTAAATTAGTTTTTTTGTTACTAAAATAACAGTAACAGCTTATGAAAAATGATTCTATTAAAGTCCAAAAAAATTACATTTAAATGAAAACAAGATTTTTTCTTTCGGTAATTCTTTCCCTGAGCTCTCCCGCTTCGCGGGACTTCGCTTCGCTTCGTGCGCTACTGACACTCCTTCGTCGGTCAGCACCTTCGGCCTGAGCCAAATCCCGCAGAAATTAATTTTAAATACAATAATCTGATAAAACCTAACACCATGAAAACGAGGTTTATTCTTTCAGCTATTCTTACCCTGAGCACTGCGCTCTGTGCCCTGAGCCAAATCCCGCAGGGATTTAACTATCAGGCTATCGCCCGCGATGCATCCGGTAACCCCATTGTAAACACTGCCA
>ERZ795051.2936-NODE-2936-length-18202-cov-5.394115_pt1 | contig 18202 bp, 14 predicted proteins | sample MGYA00375135_ERZ795051 | MGnify/ENA primary metagenome ERZ795051 (study PRJEB30180, sample SAMN05720222) | activated sludge metagenome | isolation source: Anaerobic digester | place: Japan | collected 2015-05-26 ... | reverse complement strand
ATTCGCCCCTTTTAGGGGCTGTGCAAACCACCACTTCAGTGGTGGTTATGATTTAGGTACATTTTACTGTTTTTCTGAATATAATGGATAGAAGCGGATAGATACAGACCGGACAGGGGGGCGGAGAGTTGAGAAGGCGGCATAAAAGGAACTCCTGCATCCGTATAAAGGCTGGCGCAGGAGTTATCATGATTCTATTTGTTACAGGAGCAGTTTTATGGCATAAAGCTGAAAAGGCCATCGGACCTGTAGCGGAAATGCAGGCTGAAAAATATGCAAAGAGGTCGTCAAATGAGATAATTTCCTCTGTTGTATCGGAATATCTTGATGAGACAAGATATACATACAGTGATTTTTCGGCGGTCATGCATGATGAGGCCGGAAGAGTCGTATCAGTAGAAGCTGTGCCCTATAATATAAACAAGGCTCAATCGGAGCTTGCGCTGAGAGTTAATCATGATCTGAAAGAAGCTATGGAAGGGACGATGGAGATACCTGTGGGAACGCTCACCGGAAAGTATCTTTTTGCCGGAAAAGGTCCCAGACTCAAAGTAAAGCTATGTCCGGCAGGCGAGGCGGAAGTAAGCCTTAAAAGTACATTTGAGAGTGCAGGCATCAACCAGACAAGTCACAGCATTACGGCAGTGATAAACGTTGAGATAAGTTCATCAATGCCTATGTACAGCTTTGTGACGGAAGTCAGCTTTGAGTACCTCATTGCGGAGAGCATTATTGTAGGAGAAGTGCCAGAGGTAAGCTGATACGCATGGAAAAGTATATAGTCTTATTTTCTTGCCTCAGCGCATATCCAGGTCTTATCCGGTCTTGTATGAATGATGACCTTGGAGAAGCCTGCGTTTATCAACAGTGTTTCAAACTCTTCGGGTGTAGGATTGAAAAGGCCGTATTTGCGTATATTTGCCAGATCCTCATCGCTTAGCTCTGCACCGCCGTGGATATCTGCAACAATAAGGAACTGACCGTCCGGAGCGAGTACACGGCATACTTCCTTCAGATTCTCAGCCGGATCGGGCCAGAAATAAAAGCTTTCCACAGTGATTATCCTGATGAAAGAGTTGTCCGGAAACGGAAGAGCGTTCACAGAGCCGAGGATTATTTCCATTCTTTCCGCATCTATTGAGCTTTTATTGCGCTCAATGCTCATGCTGACTGACAATTCTGAATGATCCAGTCCTGTAAATTTTCCCTCCGGAAGCATTTCTGCAAGCTTTCTGAGAGTTTCTCCGCCGCCGCAGCCAATATCAAGTACACAGTCATCAGGTGACAGCTCAAAAAATGACAGAGCCCATTCAGTAACAGGGGTGTGCCTTTCGTTCATACCGCTGAGCATTTCCTTTCCTGCTTCGCCATGCGGTCTTGAAGGATCTCCAAGTTCAGTGACAGACCTTTTTTCTTCGTTCATAAAAATACCTCCGATCATTAAAATGAGCGGCCGTCAAGCCGCTCATATTTTTATTCAACAGTAACGCTCTTAGCAAGATTTCTCGGCTTATCAACATCATAGCCCTTAGCTACAGAAACGTAATATCCCAGGAGCTGAAGCGGGATAACGGCAAGACTTCCTGCGAAGTGAGAATCAGTCTGGGGGATATATACAGTAAAGTCGGCGGTATCCTCCATGCTGTAATTGCCGTAGGTAGTCAGTCCCATAAGGGAAGCTCCACGGCTCTTTACTTCGACCATATTGCTTACAGTTTTTTCGTAGAGATCCTGCTGAGTGAGGACACTTATAACGAGGATACCGTCTTCAATAAGGCTGATAGGGCCGTGCTTGAGTTCTCCGGCAGCGTAGGCTTCGGAGTGGATATAGCTAATCTCCTTCATCTTAAGGCTGCCCTCAAGGCTGATAGCGTAGTCGATGCCACGGCCTATGAAGAAAGCGTCCTTAGCGCCTGCAAGCTTGTTAGCGAACCACTGTATACGCTCCTTATCTTCGAGTATCTTCTCTATCTTATCCGGGATAGTATAGAGCTCCTTAAGGAGTTCTGAGCACTTCTCATCTGACATTTCTCCTCTTGCGACTGCAAACTGCATAGCAAGGAGGTAGCCTGCGATAAGCTGAGTGCTGTAGGCCTTAGTTGTAGCAACAGAGATCTCAGGGCCGGCGAGAGTATAGAACACATTATCAGCTTCACGGGCGATAGACGAACCCACAACATTAACGATACCAAGAGTCTTGATACCCTTATCCTTAGCCTCTCTGAGAGCAGCAAGACTGTCGGCGGTCTCACCGGACTGGCTGATGATGATAACGAGGCTGTCCTTAACAAGAGTCATCTTCCTGTAGCGGAACTCAGAAGCGAGCTCAACTCTTACAGGTATAGTTGTAAGATCCTCGATGACATACTGTACAGCCATGCCAACGTGATAAGCGGAGCCGCAGGCAACGATATATATCTGTGATATCTTCTGCATCTCCTCATCTGTGAGGCCGATGCCTGAGAAATCTATCTTTCCGTCCTTGACAACGGAATTGATAGTATCCTTTACGACCTTTGGCTGTTCGTGTATCTCCTTGAGCATGAAGTGCTCGTAGCCGCCCTTTTCAGCAGCTTCAGCATCCCACTTTATTTCAGTGACATCCTTCTGTATTTCCTCACGATCGATATTATAGAAAGTAACGCTGCCCTTTTCGAGCTTAGCGATCTCCATATTGCCGATGTAGTATACATTTCTTGTATACTTTAGTATAGCCGGAACATCGGAAGCCACGTAGGTCTCGCCGTTTGAGATACCGATTATCATCGGGCTGTCCTTACGGGCAGTATATATCTCGCCGGGGTAGTCCTTGAACATAACGCAGAGTGCATATGAGCCTCTGATACGTATCATAGCACGGGCGATAGAGTCAACCGGGCCGAGGCTGTACTTCTTGTAGTAGTAATCGATGAGCTTTACAGCTACTTCTGTATCAGTCTGTGATACGAATTCATAGCCGCTCTTTACCAGCTTCTCCTTCAGCTCCTGATAATTCTCAATGATACCGTTATGAACGGCGATAACGTTTTCGTCATCGCTTGCATGGGGATGAGCGTTGAGGGCGGAAGGCTCTCCGTGAGTAGCCCAACGGGTATGACCGATGCCGCAGTTACCCTTAACAGCATCGCCGTTATTTGTCATTTTCTTAAGTTCTTCAAGTTTTCCTTTAGCCTTGACTACCTCGGTATCTCCGTCACCGTCACGTACAGCGATACCTGCCGAGTCGTAACCTCTGTATTCAAGCTTTGAAAGACCGTCAAGCAGAATAGGTGCTGCCTGGAGATCTCCTGTAAAGCCAACGATTCCACACATAGAATTTTCCTCCGGATCTTAATATCTGTATATCCGGCAGCCAGGCTGCGAGGATATAATACTATAATTATACACTAAATGAGTGATATTTGTCAATATAAAAGTCAGCTGTTGTTTGAGGATCTTGCAGACTTGTTGACTTTCTTTGACAAGAACGTATCGGTATTGACTCTGAGAACAAGATTTTCAGGCTTTGTGTAATCAGAGGCGTTGCTCTTCATATGAACTGTCTTGAGCTTTGCCCACATAGAGCCTACAGCTATCAAAGCGATAAGCAGGCCTATGAGCATACAGATGAAAAAGACTAAGACCGGACTGCGCTTTTCATCTTCTTTTGAGTCCTCATCCTTATGCTGGGCTGTATCTTCACCGAAATACGGATCATATTCCTCTACATCGTCGAAGGTATCTTCATCCTCATCAACAATGTACTGATCGAGATCGCCAAAGTCGAAATCGTCGTTGTAGGCTGCATCAGCAGTCAGCGGAGCTGTATTGCAGCAGGTCACAGAGCAGGGTACTGCCAGTACGACAGCGCAGGCAGCCGCTGCAAGAATTTTTTTCAATATCATGACCGCACCTCCTTAACAGAATCCAAGCAGCTTTGCAAGCCCGAAGAGAACAGCAGTAGATACGGCAGCAATGCCTATAAAGAGCTTTGCAGCCATGCCGGGATCAGCCGGAAGGTTACCGACGAATTTGCCTGTCTGGCCGTTCATAGCGAAGGTATACTTATTGCCGTTCCAGGTCGTGTTCAGCAGCCACACCGGATATAGTGCATATCTTGATCTGCCATTCTGGAAGTTGACATTGGAGCTTTCTGTCGTTACATTTGTATAGCCCTTTACAGTTGCACGGAAGGTCTCTTCTGTGCTTCTTTTTATACGCTGATTTGCACGCTCGATACTGTCCTCAGCGGAGACATCGTACCTGTCAGCCAGATAGCCGGAAAGGTATGCAGTTTTGAACTCCACAGCGTCCTTGATATCGAATGGTTCGATCGACTCCATAAGGTCATCTGCCATTTTTGAGGAGCCGTCTACAGGGACATTTGCAAAGGCAAGAGTGCCTTCACGGACAGCGGAATAGTAGCTTATCTCAGTATAGTTATAGGAGCTGTCATTCCATGTCCTGCGCTTTTCGCCCTTATAGATCATATTTGCATCAGCGTCAGCATCAAACAGCCATACCGGAACGTATACGCCCTTGATCTCATCAATGTGGTTCTCTTCCCTGAAGACCTTGGGCAGGAGGCGCTTTCCGTCAAGATGCTTTGAGAGGGCAGCCTTAGCAGCTTTTTTATCCAGCTTGAAGGGGATAACGAGATCCGGTTTCAGTTCGCCGGAAAGGTTGCCGGACATAACTATCGGCGCATCGCAGTAAGGGCAGCTTGAAGCGGCAGTAGACGGATCGGCAATTATCTGAGCACCGCATGACTGACAGGAATACACGTTCATACCTTCGGTTTCCTGGCTGTTCCATTCACTTCCGGCAGACTGCTCGTAGTGCATATTATCTCCGGAAGCAGCGGCAAGCTGCTCATTATACTGCTGTACTGTATCCACATCGAATTCCGACTCACAGAACGGGCATTTCATATTCTGAGTGCCGCTGTTAAATTCGAGCTTGCCCGCACAACACGGGCATTTATATTCAATAAGATCGGCCATAAAATCACCTGTTACATAAGAAATACGGTGCAGCGTCATCAGCAGGAGCTGCACCGTTATATCACTGTTTTACTTTACGATATCTGAATCATCGAAAGGATCGCCGCACTCAGCGCAGAACTTAGGAGGATTAGTCGGATCTTCCGGCTCCCATCCGCACTTGTCACAGCGGTAGAGCGGAGCGCCTGATGGCTTTGGCTTTCCGCATTCAGCGCAGAACTTGCCCATATTTACAGCACCGCACTCACACTTCCAGCCTATAGCAGCGTCTGCCGGCTTTGGCTTTCCGCAGTTAGCGCAGAACTTGCCTGCGTTCTCGGAGCCGCACTCGCACTTCCATTTAACAACGGGAGCAGGCATAGGCTTACCGCAGTTAGCGCAGAACTTACCTGTATTATCAGTGCCGCACTCACACTTCCATGAACCTGCTGAAGCAGCGGTCGGAGCAGTTGTAGCACCTACAGCGCCCTGCTGCTGAGCCATATTGAAGAGGCCCTGAGCGTTGAGACCGCCGGCCTGCTGAGCCATACCCATGCCGAAAAGTCCCATAGCAGCGCCGTTGGGGTTATTAGCAGCATTCTGCATAGCCTGAGCCTGAGACTCAACGAGAGTAGCAGCGGCATTTGCAGGATTAGTGTTCCAGGCTCTGTCTTCAAATTCCTGGATACGCTTAGTATCTTCAGAGGAGATAGTAGCTGAGTTGATAGTTACCTTTTCTATCTGAAGACCTCTTCTTTCCTTCCATTCCGATGTGAGCTCGCCTTCGATAGCAGCCTTTACTTCTCTCTGTCTTGTAGGAAGCTCGTCATATCTGATACCTGTAGTAGAGATCTTACCGAATGCTGGCTGGAGACAGTCAAGGAACTCACTCTTGAGCTGACCGTCGAGTTCTGTACGGGAGTACATATTTGTTACGTTACCGCAAACATTTGAGAAGAAGAGAACAGGATCAACGATCTTATAGGAGTAGATACCGTTGCAGCGTACACCAACAGTGAAGCTTCTTCCCAGATCCTGATAAGTCATTCTGAAGGGGACAGGGTTCTGTGTACCGAATTTATTGTCAAGGATCTCCTTCATATTGAAGTAGTAGATCCTCTGATCCTTTGCAGCGTCACCGCCGTGCTTGATACGATCCCAGGCTTCCTTGATGGTATTCTTGAGACCTGCACCGAAAGTGCTGGAGAAAATACTTGGTGAAGTACCTGTCTGGTATGTATAATTACCGGGCTCAGTTGCGATCTCAACGATAACGCCCTGATCCACCATGATCATAGCCTGACCTTCGTGAACGACGATACCGCTTCCATCGGAGATAACATTATCGTTGCCTTTTTTATTGGAAGAGTGTTTGCCGAGCTGCTTTTTGCCTCTTACTACGAGTACATCTGCGGGGATAGATTCACAAACGTAGAATTCAAGCCATGTATCGGCAAGAGTAGTTGCTGCACCAACGAGTGCTGCCTTGATAAGACCCATAATAAAGACTCCTTTCGGGAATGAACCCTATAAAATGATATTTACACGGAAAAGGATATTTTCCGTTTAATTGCAGTCAGTATTCAACTAACGAATATAATTATAACATATTTCAATATAAAATGCACGCTTTTTTGACAAATTTCACATTAAAAGAAAATATTTTTATTTTTTAACATTAAAATTTGCGGATTTACTCCCAGTTTTTCCACACATCAGGACAGAAACCGATAGTAGCCTGCTTGCCGTTCCTTACAACAGGAGCGATGATAATGCCGGGATTTTCAAGCATTTTTTCGATCTTGTCCTCGTCGGAGAGGTATTTCAGCAGAGCCAGGAGATCCTTGTCTTTGGCATTGGGATCAATAAGCTTATCGGCACCGCCTACAGCCTGACTTACGCTGTTGAATTCACCACGGCTCATGCCTTTTTCTTTCAGATCGATGAACTGATATCTGATATTTCTTTCTTTAAAAAAGCGTTCAGCCTTTTTTGAATCGAATGATTTTTTTGTACCGAATATCTGTATGTTCATTATTTTTCCTCCGCAACGAAAGCTATATCGATATTTTCAGCCGGTCTTACAAGCTTGAAGCATATGCTGTGGAGCTTAAGGCCGTTCTGGGCAAAGTACATCCTTACAGCGGTAAAGCGAGAGAATACAGGTGCTTCCTTTGTGATACTTACAGGCTTGCCGCCGGTGCCGTTCCAGGTATATGTGCCGCTGGGGGTGCCCATAAGGAAGAGAGTAACAGGTATCTGAGCGAGCTCACCTGCATCAGATGAGGCGGTGATAGTGATATCGAACCAGCCGGCTTTAGAAGCTTTCAAAGCAAAGCTGTGATTCTTTCCTGTTTCTGACACAACGCCTTCAAGGTCTATAGTGAGTTCTTCATCCAGATCAAACCACTCCACCGGAGCATCACTGTTTTCATCATTCTCCGGACGGTTGATTATTTCTATTTCATCCGCCTCGCCTGTAAGGCGTTTCATTGCATTTGAGGACAAAAGGAATCTTAGGATATTGATAGCATTTCGCTGCAATTCACCTCTTGTAAGAGAACCTGCTTCGAGTTCGGCGGCAGCAGTATCTTCGTGGTCGGAGCTGTCGGCGCAGACCATATACACATCATTCTGAGCTTTGGCCATAGCAGCGAAGTGGTTGCGGTCAGGCTTTTTGCCACGCTCATTGATATTAGCCCACCAGTCGGTCATTACGAAGCCCTTGAATCCCCAGTCCTCACGGAGAATAGTCGTGTTAAGGTCATAGTTTCCGGCAGTCCAGAGACCGTTTACAGAGCCGTAGGTAGTCATTACAGCATCGGCCTTACCGTCACGGACAGCTATTTCAAATCCCTTGAGGTAGATCTCTCTTAATGCTCTTTCAGATACAACAGCATCGAGAAAATGCCTGTTTGTCTCCTGGTTATTTCCGCAGAAATGCTTGAGAACACCTGTAACTCCGGAATTATGAAGACCTCTCAGCTCGGCAGCAGCCATAGTGCCTGTAAGGAACGGATCCTCGGAGAAGTATTCAAAATTGCGTCCGTTAAGGGGATGACGATGGATGTTCATACCCGGACCGAGCAGGCAGTCTACCTTATTTGCAGCCATTTCAAGTCCCATAAATTCGTAAAGCTCAGTTACAAGCTTCTTGTTGAAGGTAGAAGCTATCATCGTTCCGTTGGGGAGACTGAAAGCCTTGGTGCCGCAGTCAAGTCTCATGCCTGAAGGACCGTCCGAGCAGCAGCCAGCAGGGATACCGAAGTCTTCAAGTGACTGAGTAACTCCGCCGAAGGCAGAAGCGGTACCGGCAGTAACTCTCGGGCTTCCCATGCCTTCGCCTCGTATGATGCAGAGCAGATCCTCGTCTGAGAGCTGAGCAATGAACTCACGCATATTATTTTTCCTGGTTTTGACATCTGCCAGCTTTATGCCTTTGTCACCTGTCTGCTTTATCTCTTTTGGAAGCTTGAATGATCTTCTTCCGTCCTCATCGATATTGCTGAGCGGGACAGGCTCTTTTCCGGGTATAAGGCCGTTTTCGCCTTTGACCGGCTTTATTCTGTCGAAAGCCATGACAGGAGCCATAGCCTGTATACAGCGTTTGAACATTATATTAGCAGGCTGTTCCAGACCGAAAGCTTTTACAGCTGTACGCACATCGGTTCCTATGGAGAAGTTCTGTAATCCGGCCTCGCCGACCCAGCAGAACTGATTGCCTGAAGCGCCTGAATCGTCATAGGACATTATATCCGCAAGGTCAATATCTATATTCAGGAGCTGGACCTCACCCGGTCTGAGCAGGTCAGTTTTTTCGAATCCGCAGAGTATCCTTGCAGCATTTCCCAGCTTGCCCTGAGGCGGCTCGAAGTAGACCTGAACAACTTCCTTTCCGGAATATGAGCCTGTATTTGTAACTCTTACTGTAACAGTGATCTTTGTTCCGTCGCCAGTAGTGTGAACTGGCTGAACGGTAAATGTCGTATATGAAAGACCGAATCCAAAGGGATAGCGTACCTTTTCCTTGGCAAAGGTCTCGAACCAGCGGTATCCCACATAGATATCCTCGGAATAGAAATTGCGTTCTCTGTCGCCGAAATATGGAGCGGAAGGATAATCTGAGATCTTGTATGCAATAGTATCCGGAAGCTTTCCTGAGGGGCTTGTCATGCCGGTAAGTACAGCGGCAGTACCTGTTCCGCCGGTCATACCGCCCTGCCATACATATAGAACAGCGTCCGGCTGACAGGAATCCACGAATGACATATCTATGATGCCTCCCACATTGAGGAGGACGATCATCTTTCTGAAGTTAGCCCTGACTTTTTTCATCATGTCAAGCTCTGCTGAACTGAGCAGGAAGGAGCCCTCTTCTTCACGGGCATCCATTTCTTCACCGGCAGTTCTGCCAATAATCACGATAGCAGTATCAGTTTTTGATGCGGCAGCCTTAACGGTCTCATCATCAAGTGGCATTTCCTCCTGAGACCAGGGCTCGGAGCCCCAGCCTGTGCCGAGATCGAAGGGGTGCTCAGCATCCCAGCGTTTGTATATATCGAGCAGGTCTTCATTTATCTGAACACCGGCTTCAATAAGTCCGTCAACGATGCCGGTGACCTTGGAGACATTGACCATACCGCCTGAGCCGGTGCCGCTTTTATAGTAATGGAGCTGTATCCGTCCGAAAACTGAGACGGGAGAGTTTTCCTGAAGCGGAAGAGCGTTGCTGTCATTTTTGAGCATTACGATACCTTCAGCAACCGTCTGAGCGGCAGTCTCAAGGTATTTGCTCCAGTCGAGAGTTTTTTTCATTTATCTGACCTCTTTTCTGGTATAAGATAATGTTATTATACCAAATCCGGAAAAAAACTTCAAGACTTTTCTGTGTGCTTGTAAAATGTATTGATAGCAGGATACTATAATCGTCTGACAGAGTAGGTCTCTGTCATTTCTCCGGCAGGATAATAAATACAGGTAGACAAAAAGGCTGAAATATGATACAATCAAATAAATGATTCTAAGCTGAACAGGTCAGGTGAAGAAATGAACGATATAACGATAGGCATAACTGCCCATGTCGATTCCGGAAAGACGACACTTGCGGAGGCAATGCTGTATAAGAGCGGCAGTATCAGGAAGCTGGGCAGGGTAGACAATGGTGATTCTGCACTGGATACCGATAATATTGAGCGCAGCAGAGGGATAACCATTTTTGCACATCAGGCGGAACTGGATCTGGGAGATAAGCACATCTCCCTTCTGGACACCCCAGGACATATAGATTTTTCCGCAGAAACAGAGCGGACGATGAGAGTGCTGGACTATGCAGTGCTGGTAATAAGCGGTACAGAGGGCGTGCAGAGCCATACCTCTACTCTCTGGAAGCTGCTTCAGCGCTATGAGGTGCCGGTATTTATCTTTATAAACAAAATGGATCTCATAGGAGCCGACAGGCAGTCTGTTCTTGAGAATATACGCAGAAGGCTGTCCCGGCAGTGTGCCGATTTCAGCGGCAGCGATGATGAGATATATGAAAATTCAGCCGTATGCACCGATGAGCTCATGGAAAAGTACCTTAACGGAAGTATGAAAGACAGCGACATATGCGAGGCCATAATGCAGCGCCGTATATTCCCGTGCTGTTTTGGTTCAGCCCTTAAAATGAACGGCGTTGATGAGTTTATGGGCGTTCTGTCCAGATTTACTGCTGTCCCGGAGAGAAACGAAGAATTCGGTGCAATGGTGTACAAGGTGTCATACGATCCGAAGGGCAGCCGCCTTACTCATCTTAAAGTTGTCGGCGGAACATTGAGGATGAGAGATCAGATAGAGTATATGTCTCAGGACGGAGAGACAGTTACCGGAAAGATCAGTTCTCTCAGGATATATTCCGGTGAGAAATTCCGTAATGCAGAGGTATGCGAAGCCGGAGCAGTGTGTGCGGTCACAGGCCTGCCTTCAACATTTGCCGGACAAGGGCTCGGAACAGCCGACAATTCTGAACGTGCGATTCTTGAACCGGTAATGACCTACAGGATCGTTTTTCCGGAGGTAAAGAATATATACGAGGCTTTAAAGGATATGCGCCGGCTTGAGGACGAAGATCCGCAGCTCCATATACTCTGGAACGAGCAGCTTGGTGAGATACAGATCCAGCTCATGGGTGCAGTGCAGCTTGAAGTGCTGACGCAGGTTATCTCCTCACGCTTTGGCTACGATGTGCAGTTTATGGACGGAGCCGTTGCATATAAAGAGACGATACGTGAGCCGGTGGAAGGAGTAGGCCATTACGAGCCGCTGAGACATTATGCAGAGGTACACATCCTGATAGAGCCCCTTGAAAGAGGAAGTGGAATAAAGTATGCCGCATTGTGTTCTGAGGACGAGCTTGATAAGAACTGGCAGAGACTTATACTCACTCATTTCGAGGAGAAGGCACACCTTGGCGTACTTACAGGCTCACCGCTGACTGATGTGAAGTATATCCTTGTGGCAGGAAAAGCTCACGTAAAGCATACTGAGGGAGGAGACTTCCGTCAGGCGACCTACCGTGCTATCCGGCAGGGACTCAGGAGTGCGGAGAACATTCTTCTTGAGCCGTACTATGAATACGAGCTTGAATTGCCCTCGGAATATGTGGGAAGAGCGATATCTGACCTCCAGCACATGACGGCAGAGTTCAATGCACCTGAGACTGTGGGAGATATGTCTGTCATAACCGGAACTGGCCCTGTATCCGAGCTGAACGGCTATCAGTCCGAGCTGATAGGATATACAAAGGGCAGGGGAAAGCTTAGCTGCACAGTCATAGGCTATCGTGAATGTCATAATGCGGAGCAGGTCATCAGTGAATACGGCTATGATTGTGACAAGGATGTAGAAAACAGTGCGGATTCCATATTCTGCTCTCACGGCGGAGGATTCCTTGTAAAATGGGATGAGGTTCCGCAGCATATGCATCTTCCGTATTATCTTAACAGGAAAAGTGATGATGAGCCTGAAACTGAAAAAAGAGCGAAAGCACACAGATTTGTTGAGAACGCAGTATCGGACAAGGAGCTAATGGAGATATTCGAGCGTACCTACGGCAAGCTGAATACTGATCCGAGGAGAGCCTTCAAGAAGACGAAGGTCACGAGTATCGATACAAAGGTGGTAAAGCTGCCGGACTATGAGGGGCCGGATTACCTCCTTGTGGACGGATACAATATCATTTTTGCATGGGATGAGCTGAAGAAGATAGCGGAGGAGAACCTCGATGCTGCCCGTGGAGAGCTTATCAATATGATGTGCAACTATCAGGGGTATTCCGGATACGAGCTGATACTGGTATTTGACGCATACAAGGTAAAAGGCAGGCATCGGGATGTTGAGAAGTATCTGAACATCAATATCGTCTATACAAAGGAGTCGGAAACTGCCGATACCTACATTGAAAGGGTGACACATGAGCTTTCAAAGAAGCACAGAGTGAGAGTTGCCACATCCGATGGCCTTGAACAGATAATCATTCTCGGAAACGGTGCGATGAGGATCTCTGCGGACGAATTTCATGAGCGTTATAATTCAGCGCAGAAGGCTATACGGGAGTTTATGGATTCATTGAAGTGATAGCAGTAAACAAATATAAAAAAACCTCATCAGGTGATCTGGGATCATTTGATGAGGTTTTTTTATCAGTTATCTTTTTTGTGTATTATATTGTGAGATTCCTGCAATGCTGCAAGTGCAGCTACAGCACTTACAAATGCTCCACTGTATTTCAGATCAATGAATGATAATGTCAGCGGAAGAACAAATAGCAAAATTCCTGTCAACTTATTCATTGCGGTGTGCAAAGCAACAATTTCCTTGTGAATGATATATCCGCAAATCAGGTTGATCGTCTTGTTAACAGCAATAACGATGATCAAGACGATAAGCCATGCCGGCACATGGATGGCCGGAAAAAACTTTAACAGGCATACAAGTACAAGAACAAAATCAGCTGCTGTATCGACTTTGCTCCGAATTCACTGACAGTTCCGGTCTTTCTCGCTGCTGTACCGTCTATCATGTCGCTAAGTCCGGCAGCGATATACAAAGTATAGAAAGCAGGTGAAAAGACCGGACAGAACAGCAGCCCTATAGATAGTGCAATGCGAAAGCTTGTGATCGTATTTGCCATAATTATATTATTTTTGACATCAATACTACGCACTCAACGTGCCTCGGAAGCCTGATTTTGATGTCATGGTGACAGCAAATCTACTGAAACGAGAGGTTTGAGTGTGGGGATTTGATTTACAATTACTGAGAATTCACTGATAGCCAAGGACTCCAATTATGAGATAATTGGCTATAAAGAACTCCATTATTCTATGCTATATGTATTATCTGGATATAATAGTAAGAAACTGTCTTTTAATTGCTAGCACTTTTTGAAAGAACTTTTGCGCCTTCTTTCTTATATATAGCATAATCAAGTATTTGTTGATATACATCCAAATAAACGCCTGAAAACTCATGCGGATTACTTGATTCAATCATTATAAGCCTTTCAATCTCTCGTATACTACATTTTCCTTCAGATCGAAGTCTGTCAAGTTCGTTGTGTGCTTTTCTAAAAGCAGATTTGCGCTTTTTTTTCAATTCTGTTTTTGTGTCACCTTTACTGATGTTTTTAATTCGATCCCACCTTCCATTTAATTGAAGGTCTATGTTAATATTCTGTTTTATTTTATCCTCGTCATCATCTTGAGGATTCTCATAATAGATTATTCCTTGATCTGTATAATGCAAATGTTCAATATGTTCTGGATTTTTTGGATCAATAAAAAGCTCCGCATCTCCCCGTGACTTGTCACAGCATACAACACCTTTTTTGCCTTCCGGTGAATCAACATATTGCCCACCATCACACACAAGTAACAAATTATTATAATCGAAAACAGTATCTCTGCTTTTGGATAAAGGTATATAGTGCTCAATAGTAACTCGTGTCAACGAGTACTTTGTAGGTAAAACAAGTGGGCTCATACAGTATGCGCAAAAGCCATGTTGTTCATCAAATAGAGAGCGACGCAATAAATCCTTTAAATCTGTTTTGGAATCAAATACTTCTCTTGCATCTTCGTCGGTTTCCGATAGCTTTTGTTGCATTATCTCTAGTTCATTAAGAAGTGAGAGCTCGGGCACTTTCTTTTTTATAAGTATCATTTTTGGCCTCTCAATCACTGTATATCATCATAAAGCGGTATTCCGAGTATCGATTGTGCCTCTTGGACAGTAGAATTATGCTCACCATACTTTTCTATCATAATCTGTAACATGTTTTCCGCCAGCTCAAATTGTTTAGATGAAAAATATCGTTGAAGCTTTTGAAAATCGTTACTTAATTCTTCAGGAATGTGAGAACTTACCATATGAAGACTTAAAACGTCATCAACTGATTGACCATAAAGCTCAGTTGTGTTTTCTTCATCATGATATATTTGTCCTGTATTACTATCGTATCCTAGTAAGATTAAATTACATTCTTTACATGACGATAAAATCATGGGAGAATGCGTTGTTACAATAAATTGAATATTAGGGAACAATTGACCAAGTGTGTCCATTATTTTCCACTGCCAATTTGGATGAAGGTGCAGGTCGATTTCATCTATCAGGACAACGCCAGGAGTATTCCTGGGGTCGGGATGGGACGGATTTAAAAGGATAATCCTGTATGTAAGATCAATTATCAACTGCATTATCGTCTGAAAACCAGAGCTGTATTTAGAAAGCGATATTTCGTTTCCTGAAAAAGAAATCATGATTTGGCCATCTGAATTAATCTTGATTTTAAACGGTCTGTTGTCAAGTTTACAAATAAAATCTTGGATGATTTCTGAAAAAATACTCTTTTCTGACTTGGATGCTTTTTTCAGCCACGAGTAAACAGTTTTGATATCCGCGCGTCCATTTAAACACCCACTATACCCTTTTATACGCTCGTCTTTATCGGCACTATTCTGTTTCTCTTTTTTCTCTTCTTCTTTATTAATGCTATGATAACAGATAACTGGATATACTTTACGATTAGTTGTCAAGAATGAATTACCGCGCATCTTATTGCTTTCATTAATGTCGCTATAATTGACAGTGCCATAAGTCTCTAATAACTGTTTTAAACGATCTGACGTGCCACCTCGATGATTTCCTTTTGTTGAAAAGAAATCAGTTCTGCCATCAGAGAAAGTACAATCAATTCTAGCCCATTCCTCTCCTAACCTAATGTCATCTTTAGCTATATATTTATTCGTTACCTTATGCGCTTTTAATATGTCATGTAGACAGCATGCGATAGCATCTAGAATGCTTGTTTTACCAACACCGTTATCACCAATTAGAATATTGATTCCTTTTTGAAAGTCTAATGAAATATCATCAAATAATCGATAATGATATATATGGAGATTTTTAATAAATAATGAATCATCACCAGTTTGGTTTGCGTAATAAATATTCTGTAATGTTTCCAATAACTGTAATAACTTTTCAATATTATCTTCAAGACGCTTAGCGTTTCTGTTCTGCTTAAGATAATTTTCGTTAACTGAACCTGTCAAAACATTCACGCCATAGAGTTTTATTTTTCTCAGATCGGAAGAATAGTCATCCCACATTGTGTTCACGATGCTTATGAATATTGCAACTTTTGTTTCAATCTCTGTTTCAGTCTTTGCTTTTTGAGTGGCAGTAATTAAGTTTTTTATATCTAAAATATCCATGATGTTTTCCTTTTCGTTTAAAATTTACTTTAACATCAGATTTCACTTAATAGTAACGGAAATCAGTTGTTTTAATATTTGATGTCAATTCTTATTATCGTCATCGTTACCATCATTAGGAATTATCTCGCTATAGTCCACATCGATAACTGTTCCTTCGGTTATGCTTGTAACAAATTCGTCCTCTTCAGCCGTTGACTTGTGATTTGGATTGGATAGCATAGTATCCTGAAGAACATTTTTCAGCCTATAGCAGCACGGCTTAAATGTGAAGAAAGTGATTCCGCCGCCTACAATTCCGCCCACAACCGGGATTGCCTTTTTGAAAAAGCCAGCAAAAATTGATTTTGTCATCTTAACTCCGAACCATTTTGCTATTGCTTTTACCAACGGATAAAATGTTCCTTTCGTTAAGGCTGCGTTCAGCAGTTTCTTTTCCACACCAACGGCCAGAGCCTTTGCCATGCCTTTGATAGCATTATTAGCTCCTGCAACGCCGTTCATAACTCCTAGGCACAGAATTATCTGATTGATAGTTTGACTATCTAGCTGCAAACCTTCTTCATCGGAATCAATTTCAGGAAATCCGTAAAGATAGAGCAGCTTTTGTGTCGCCCTGAGAGTATATCCGTAATACTGGATTATATCTGCCGGTATAGTCGCAGCCATAGCCCAACCACCGGGAGCACCTAATGCGGCAGAGATACCGGAAACACAGTTCCTTTCAAATTTGATCACTTCGTCTGCGATTTTGTCTATTTCTTTAGAGGGGATACCGGCTTGTGCGGGCGTGGTTGCGATAGCTTTATCGATTACATCTTGAGGATAGTTCTTAAAGAGTTCTTTTTTCAGAAAGTTCGCTCTTGTAATGTGTACACCAGGGGCCTTAATTGCTAGAACTATGATATCCTCAATATCGACAGTCCCGTTTCCGTTCTGGTCTAATGCTTTTATTACAGCATCTTTTGCCTTGATAATTGCATTTTTATCCTGAGAATTCGTCTTTTTCTCTTTCTTGGTAACTGCGACATCTTTAGCCTTGTCCTTTTTAGTTTTCACGCGATTACCCTCCTCTTCTTATAGATTTTTATCATCTATCACTATTATACTTCATATATCCAGAAAAAGCAACCTGTTTTTGCACATATATACAAAAAATCCCCCTCCGCCAGTGAATACGTTTTCGCCGGAGAAGAGGGATCGTTCCTGGTATTCAATCTATAAGCATTTCCACATCATGCATCAGGAAATGCATCCGATCTATCCGCTTGTTTATATGCCAATGCCCGAGATACCACGCCTTGTAATCGATCATCTCCTCAATGGTGTCCAGCCAATGCTCCGTGCTGTTGTCAACGGTAGACTGGTCAATTCCAGGGAGAAAACACTCGGTCGGTACATATTTGAATGGGCAGGTGTGGGAAAACACCACATCCACGGTATGTGTTCTGCACTGCTGCTCAACATAGTCCTTGATTGTTGGAGTCGGCTGCTCGTCCGGCCACCAATTGTATCCCATGCGGAGACGGTAGAACTTATCCACGCTATAAGCGCCGCCGATCACAATGCACTGCTTGCCCTCTATATCGAAAATATCGCCGTCAATCGGGAACAGGATATTCGGGAAGTCCTCCTCGTACAGGACACGGCCGCCGTGCCACTGCTTTTCCTGATAGGAGCAGATATTCTGCGGCCTATTCTCGTGATTTCCGTGAATGCAGAAAAACGTGGACTTCATATCACACAGCTCCTGCTTCAGCAGACGGTCACGCATCCTACCGGTATAATTGACACCTACATCTCCGAGCAGAACGATTATATCGTCTTCTGTCGGCTGAAATCTGTCAAACAGATCGTATAGCGGCTCTGCTGAACCGTGAATATCTCCTGTGATATAAACCATAATATCGCCTCCTACATATATCTCATCTTTATTATACCACAAAGCCCTTATACAGGCAACAGTAATAAAGTCAGCCCACTAAGCATCCACCGATATATATCGGAACTCGCTTAGTGGGCACTTTTATCGGTTGAGCAGATTGAAACCGAACCTCCTCTGCTCAGTGAAAAAGGCACTGCCTCATCACAGGTTTTCAGGGCAGACAGCAGGAAAATTAACGGCTGTTTGCGGACAGTCAGAATCGCACAATGTACAATTACAAATAACGGATAACAGTTTATAATAACGCCACATAATAGAGCGTGTTACATTGTACCTCCCTCCGCTGTTACAAAAATACTGTCTGACCTCGGATAAGCATCATACTTCAAACTCTATTGTTGTGTTCACTGTGTCAAGTGCTGTCTGTGCTCTTGCAAGCTCATCGGCTGCCTTTTCGTAATCAGCCTCTGCCTGTTCAATATCATAATTGCTGTAATTGTACTCCACAAAATTAGAGGAGAACGATGTGATGCGCTCCTTCGGAAGGTTCGACCGCATATGGTCGAGCTTTCTCTTTCGAGCTGTCAGCTGTGGGATAT
>ERZ795051.2935-NODE-2935-length-18203-cov-5.513059_pt1 | contig 18203 bp, 7 predicted proteins | sample MGYA00375135_ERZ795051 | MGnify/ENA primary metagenome ERZ795051 (study PRJEB30180, sample SAMN05720222) | activated sludge metagenome | isolation source: Anaerobic digester | place: Japan | collected 2015-05-26 ... | reverse complement strand
CGGAAATCCGTTGACAAAATATTGACAGACTTTCTGGCGATAATGGGCAGTTGTGGGCAGTTTTGGCGTTTTGGTTGTGTACACAAGAAAAACCCTGCAAAATGGCCTTATCGCCTTTGTTTGCAGGGGTTTTAGAATGGTGAGACGGGCGGGGCTCGAACCCGCGACCACAAGCTTAAAAGGCTCGTGCTCTACCGACTGAGCTACCGTCCCACGATCTTCGGCCAAACGGCGAAAATCTGCCGGCGGTTCTACGCCATTTGCCCCGCGCCCACAAGCCTAAAACCCCGCCCGGCCGGAAAAGGCGCGGCGCGGCTGGACGCGCGCCCCGCGATCTGGAATGCTGGGGTTCGCCATGAGCGACAAGTCCCCAGCCGCCGCGTCCGGCGCGGCCGCCCGGTTCGGCACCTTCGGCGGCGTGTTCACGCCGAGCCTGCTGACGATCCTCGGCGTGATCATGTTCCTGCGGTTCAACACCGTCGTGGGCTATGCCGGACTGTGATGGGGCCTGGCGATTTTGGCGGGCGCGAAAGCCATCACGCTGATCACGGGGCTGTCGATCGCCTCGATCGCGACGAACATGCGGGTCAAGGGCGGCGGCGCCTACTACCTCATCAGCCGCAGCCTCGGGCCGGAGTTCGGCGGCGTCATCGCCGTGTTCTTCTTCATCGCGCAGGCGGTCGCGGTCACGCTCTACGTGTTCGGGTTCACCGAGGCGCTGTTCTCCGCGTTCCCCGGCCTGCCGCTGTCGTTCCGCGACGCGGCGACGGTGACGAACCTGCTCGTCTTCCTGTGCGTCTACGTCGGCGCGGGCTGGACGATCCGCCTGCAGTACGCGATCCTGGCCGTGCTGCTGCTGTCCGTGGCGTCGTTTTTCCTGGGGGCGGGTCTGGCGTTTTCGCCGGAAACGCTGCGCGCGAACCTCGCGCCGGCGTGGACGCCCGGCCACACGCTGTTTCCGGTCTTCGCCCTGTTCTTCCCGGCCGTCACGGGCATCATGGCCGGCGTCAACATGTCGGGCGACCTGAAAGAGCCCAGCCGGTCCATTCCCGGCGGCACGTTCGCGGCCATCGGCTTTTCCGCGGCCATCTACGCCGCCATCACGTTTCTGCTGGCGGCCAGCGTGCCGCGCACGGAACTGCTGGGCGCCGGGTTCGTGATGAAGGACCGCGCGCTGTGGGGGGCGCTGATCTACGCGGGGGTGATCTGCGCCACGCTGTCTTCCGCGCTGGGCAGCATGATGGGCGCCCCCCGCATCCTGCAAGCCTTCGCGCGCGACGGCATCTTCCGCCGCCTGAAGTTCTTCGGCCGCGGCAGCGGCCGCGCCGGCGAGCCGCGCCGGGCGATCGTCGTCACGTTCCTGATCGCGCAGGCCGGGATATTCGCGGGCGACCTGGATCTCATCGCGCCCGTCATCACGATGTTCTTCCTGATGACCTACGGCGCCGTCAATCTCGCTTGCTTCTACGAAAGCATCTCGCACAATCCCAGTTTCCGGCCCACGTTCCGCCGCAACCATTGGTCGCTGGCCCTGCTGGGGACGCTGGGTTGCCTGGGCGTCATGTTTCTCATCAACGCCCTGTGGGCATCCGTCGCCATCGCCATCGCCGCCCTCCTCTATTTCCTGATCGCCCGCGCGGAAATCCTCGTCAAGTGGGGCGACATCGGCAGCGGCCTGGCCTACCAGCGCGCCCGCACGGCCCTGCTGCGCCTGGAAAGCGAACGCTACCACCCCAAGAACTGGCGGCCCTCCATCCTCGCCCTCAGCGGCGGCGCCTACAACCGGCTCCATCTGGCCGAATATGCGGGCTGGCTCACCACCGACAACGGCATCGTGTCCATCGGACAAATCATCCGCGGCGACTTCGACGACCTGCTCGATCGCCAGCGCGAAGCCGAAATCCTCCTGCGCAAGTTCATCCGCGAGGAAGAGCTCGACGCCTTTCCCGCCGTCGTCGTCGACGACCACGTCCAAGCCGCCGTCCAAGCGCTCCTCCAGTGCCACGGATTGGGCGGCCTGCGCCCCAACACCCTCCTGCTGGGCTGGAGCCAAGACCCCGAGAAAACGGGCGTGTTCGCCGGCATTCTCGGCATCGCCAAGCGGATGCGCCGCAGCATCGTCGTCGTCGCCAACAAGCAGAAGGACAAGGAAGCGCGCACCGTCGTTCCCGACGGCGCGATCAACCTCTGGTGGTCCAAGGAAAGCAACGGCGCGCTCATGCTCCTGCTGGCCTACCTGCTCAAGAAGAACCCCGCATGGCGCAACCGTCCCATCCGCATCTTGCGCCCCGTGCCGCCCAAGGCCGACATCCACAACGTCGCCCGGGAAATGCAGGATTTGCTCGCCGGCGCGCGCATCGAAGCGGATCTCGTCGTCATGCCCGCCGAATCGCCCCTCGAGGCCATCCGCAAGGCCATGCAACCCTCCGCGGTGCTGTTCGCGGGGTTCGAGCCGCCCGACGAAGATCCGGCCGGGGCCCTCATCCCCTTTCTCCAGCAAACCGTCGATCTGCCGGGCGACGTGCTGCTCGTCTACAACGCCGGCGACGTGTCCCTGCAAGCCTAGTGTCCGGCCGCTACACGTCGGCGCCGAGCTCGTAGAGCACGGCGGAGGCGAGATAGAGCGAGCCGGCGGCGACGACGATGCCGTTGTTTTTCTTGGCCCAGATCTTGGCGTTGCGCACGGCGGTGGACAACGTGCCTTCCGCGGCGGGCAACTGGGCGGCCCGGGCGGCGGCCAGCAGCTTTTCCGGCGGCATGCTGCGCTCGCTGTCCAGCGGCACCAGCACGCACGCATCCACCACCGGCCGCAGCAGGCGGAAAAAGCCCTCGGCGTCCTTGTCCGCCAGCATCCCGCAGATGAGCGCCACTTTCCGGTCGCCGCGGAACTTCTCGAGGAACGCGGCCAGCGCCTGCGCGGCGTCGGGATTGTGGGCCACGTCGACGAGAATGACCGGATCGCGCGAGACGACCTGGCACCGCCCCGGCCAGCGGGTTTGTTCGAGCCCGGCGCGGACGACGTCTTCCGCGAGCGGCCAGCCCAGCTCGTCGCGCAGCCACTCGAGGGCGGTGATCGCCAGCGCGCAGTTGGCCAACTGGAAATCGCCCAGCAGCGGCAGGCGCAGCGGCTGCCAGGCGCCGGCGCCGGTTTCGATCGCCAGCGTCTGGCCGTCCAGGTCCTGGGAAAGGCGCCGGACGGAGATCCTTTCGTCCGCGCGCAGCAGCGGCGCCTGGGCCGCGCGGGCCTTTTCCTCGATGACCCGCGCGACGGCCGGGCGCTGCGGGCCCGTCACGACGGGCCGGCCGGGCTTGACGATGCCGGCCTTCTCGCCGGCGACCTGCGCGAGCGTGTCGCCGAGGAACGCCTGGTGCTCGAGGCCGATTTCGGTGATGACCGACAGCAGCGGCGTCACGACGTTGGTGCTGTCGAGGCGCCCGCCCATGCCGGTTTCCAGCACGGCGACCTGGACGCCCTGCTCGAGGAACCACTTGAACGCGACGACGGTGGTCAGTTCGAAGAACGTGCCCAGCCGTCCGCCGGGTTCGGCGGCCTGCGCCTGGTCGGCGCGCTCGACTTCGTCCAGCAGGCGCAGCAGGTCTTCGTCGGGGATCGGCTGGCCCGCAACGCGGATGCGCTCGTTGAAGCGGATGAGATGGGGGCTGGTGTAGAGCGCGGTGCGCAGGCCGGCGGCGCGCAGGACCGATTCGAGCATGGCGGAGACGGAGCCCTTGCCGTTGGTCCCGGCCACGTGCAGGCACGGCAGGCGCTGCGGATCGACGCCGACGGCCTTCAGCAGCGCGCGCGTGGTTTCTAGGCCGAGCTTGACGGCGCTGCCGCCGGTGCGGCTGTACAGATAGGTCAGCTTGGCGTCCAGGATGGGAGCGGCTTTGCTCATGGAGTCCGATCGGATGGAAAAGCGGGCCGAAGAATCCGCGCTCAGGCGGGCACTTCGGGCGGTTCGGACGCCTGCAGCGGGCCGCAGAAGGCGTCGAGCAGGCGGGCCAACGTGGCCTTGAGTTCGCCGCGGGGCACGATCTGGTCGAGCAGACCGTGCTTGAGCAGGAAATCGGGCCGCTGGAAACCGGGCGGCAGGTCCTGGTGGATGGTTTCCTTGATGACGCGCGCGCCGGCGAAGCCGATGAGCGCGCCGGGCTCGGCGAGGATCACGTCGCCCAGCGTGGCGAAGCTGGCCATGACGCCGGCGGTGGTCGGATGGGTCAGCACGGGAATGTAGGGCAACCCGGCGTCGGCGTGGCGCGCGAGAGCGCCGCTGGTCTTGGCCATCTGCATGAGGCTCATCATGCCTTCGTACATGCGCGCGCCGCCCGAGGCGCAGATCACGATCACGGGCAGCTTTTCGGCCGTGCCGCGTTCGATGAGGCGGGTGATTTTTTCACCGACCACGGAGCCCATGCTGGCGCCGAGGAATTCGAAATCCATGACGCCGAGCGCAATGGCCCGGCCGGACAGGCGGGCGCGGCCGCAGGTCACCGCATCCACCTCGCCGGTCTTGCGGCGGTTGGATTCGAGTTTTTCCTGGTAGGACGCGGCGCCGACGAAACCGAGGAAATCGATGCTGTAGACGTCGCGGTCCCATTCGACGAAGGAGCCCGGATCGGCGATCATCGCCAGGCGCTCGGCGCGGCTCATCGGAAAATGGTGGCCGCACAGGGGGCACACGCGCAGGGCTTTTTCCTGCTCTTCGCCGAAAATCATCTCGTTGCAAGAAGGGCACTTGAGCCACAGGCCGTCGGGCATGTCCCGTTTGCGGGCCTTCTTGATCACTCTTTTTTTTCCGAACAAGGTCATGTCTGCAAATCCGTTTTTCAGGCCGGGCCGAACCGCCCGGCTAACCGCCGCGGGCCACCGTCAACACCATCACCGCCGCCGCGCCGGCCGCCTTGAGGGCCCGCGCGCACTCGTTCACCGTGGCGCCGGTGGTCATCACGTCGTCCACCAGCGCGATCCGCGCCCCGCGCACGTCGCGGGGCCGGAGAACCGAGAAAACGCCCTTTACATTATGGACCCGTTGGACGGCTGTCAAATGCGTTTGGGTCGCGGTGGGCTTCATTCGGCCTAAGGCGCGGGGGCGGAAGGGAATGCCGATCCGTTCCGCGAGGCCGGCGGCCAGCAGCGCGGACTGGTTGTAGCCCCGTTCGCGTTCGCGGCGCGGATACAGCGGGACGGCCGCCAGGAAATCCGCGGCGCGCGCGTCGGCCGGGCAGGTGCGCCAGAGGGCGGCGAGCCAGCCGACCAATTCCTCCTGCAGCCAGATGCCGGCCTGGTACTTGAACCGGCGGAGGCAGGTTTTGGCCGCGCCGTCGTAGTGCACGGCCGAGCGGGCCCAGTCGAAGGCCGGCTGCAGACCGCGGCAGCCGGCGCACTCGAACGGGCCGCCGATGGTGCCCGGCACGGGATCTCCGCAGCGCTCGCAGAACGGCACCTGCACGAAGCGCACGCCGGCGCGGCAATCCCAGCACAGGAAGCCGGTCTCGTCCTCGCCCAAGGCCGCGCCGCAGGCTTCGCAGGCGCGGGAAAACAGCATGTCCAGCCAAGCCCAGCTCACGGGGCCAGCGTGCCTGCCCGGCCGTCGCTTGTCGAGACTTCTCCCTGCCGGCGGCGGCGCGTCCCGCGCGGATCCCGTTCCCCGTCCCGCCGGAAAACGTATGATCATTAATTAATGATCATACGAACCGGATTTCAAGGAAACCCGCGGATTCCGGCGATTTTCCGCGGCCGCGCCGCGGCCGCCTACGGCGCCGCGAGGAGGGCGCGCACGGCGCCGAACCAGGTGCCGGCGCTGTCGTTCGTGACCGTCATTCCGACCTGGCCCCACCCCAGATTGACCACGTTGGACGGGCCGAACAGGTTGGTGGAATACACCAGCTGGTAGTAGCGGCCGGTGCTGGCCGGGAAGCTGAAGCGCATCTGGCCGGTGACGTTGGTGACCTTGGCGGCGTTCCAGTAGGTGCCCGTCAGGCCGAGCACGCTGCCGGCGCTGGTCGGGTCGGTGTCGGCCAGATATTCCTCGTAGGTCGTCGCGCCGTCGTGGTCGTCGTCCGCGGCTTCGTCGTAGCGGCTGTCCTGGGGATCCAGCGACCGCCCTTGCAGCCACTGCGCGAAGGGATCCGCGGTTTCGGCGATGGTCAGCGTGCCGGTCGCGCCGCCCGCATAGAGGGCTTCGGCGATCAGGGCCACGACTTCGTAGGAGCCCACGGCGCTCGGCGCGGCGGCGGAGCCGTCGTAGGTCAGCGTCACCGCGAGCCCGGCGGGCACCGTGGTGGCCGTCGCGCTCTTGGGCGTGCCGTCGTAAGTCTGGGACAAGCCGCCCAGCGTCACGCCGGCCGCGGCCTTGGAAACGGCAAAGGTGTTCGTGACGGCGGGCGCCGGATTCCACGCCGCGTCGCCCGCTTGCGAAGCGACGATGCTGACCGTGCCCGCGCCGGTGAACGACAGCGCGGTGCCGCCCGTGATCGTCGCGGGGCCGGAGCCCACCGCGAAGCTCACCGGCAGCCCGCTCGACGCCGTCGCGGAGAGCGCCAGCACGTTGGTGGCGATTTGCGCGCCGAGGGACGCGAACGAAATCGTCTGGTTCCCCTTGGCGAGCGTCGCGACGCTGGCCGTGGGCGAATTCCCGCTGGTGCCCGCGGCGTTTTCCGCGCGCACGCGGAAGTAGTAGGTCGTCGCGGCGTCCAGCCCCGCCACCGCCTGGCTCGTGCCGGCGACGGCGACGTTCGACCAGCCGGCCGCGAAGGCCGGCGCGTAGGCGGGCGCCCAGCCGTTGACGGCCAGGTAGCGCACGCCGACGCCGATGGTGCCGTTGGCGTCCAGCGACTGCCAGCGGATGCGGGTCTGGGCGTGGCCGAGATGCGCCGCGGCCGACAGCGTGGGCATGGCCGCCCAGCTGGAACCGTTGGGCGGATTCACGACGCCCAGCGCGGTCCAGGTGGCGCCGCCGTTGGTGGAAACGGACACGGTGATATTGGAAGCCGTGGTGCCGTTGTAGGTCCGCGCCCAGAAGTCGACTGTCAGGTTGGTGAAGCCCACCGTCGAGAACGCCGGCGAAACGATGGCCGAGGAGGACTGGGTCATCTGGACGTAGCCGTTGGTGCCGGCCAGATCGGTGCCGGACCAGTCGCCCGCGATCAGGGAAACGTCGGTGGCCTCGTTGGTGGCGAGGACCGTGGCGGCGCTGCCGCCGGTCAAGGTCTGGAAGGTCGGTTCCGGGCTGACGTCGAGCCGATAGCCTGTCGCCAGCGTCGAGGCGCTCCAAACGGCCGTGAAGCCCGTCGCGTTCGTCGCGCCGGCCCAGAGGGAGCCGACGGCGGACGGCACGCCGGCGGCCACCGCGACCGTCACGGTCTGCTGGACCGCGCCGTAGACGTTGGTGGCGCGGAACGTGAACGTGCGCGAACCGACGTCCGCTTCCGGCGGCGTGTAGGTCAGCGTGCCCGAACCGGCGTCGAAGCTCTGGCCGCCGGAAGCCGTCGTGGCTTGCAGCGACAAGACCGGCTGCGGATAGCCCGCGGCCGTCACGGCGAAGGTCCGCGCCACGCCCGTCGTCGCGCCGAAGGAAGCGGCGCTGGTGAAGGACGGCGGCGTCGCGGTGGCCGTCGGCGTCGCGGTGGCCGTCGCCGACCGGAGGCTCTCGCAACTGCCGCCCGCGGCGGACACGCGGAAATAATAGGTCGCGGCGCCGGTCAAGCCGGTCACGGCCAGGCTCGTCGTGCCGGAAACGAGCCGGTTCGAGTAGCCCGCCGCGAACTCCGCCGAAGCCGCGGAACCTTGCAGCAGGACGTCGTCGATGCGGCCGGGGACGGAGCCCGCCAGGCGCGTCCAGCGCAAGCTCAGGTTGGTCGAGCCGAGCGCGGCGGACGCGACCGCCACGTTGGACACCGCGTACCAGCGGCTCGTCGCGTTGGCGGCCGGCAGCGCGTTGGAAATCGCGACGGCATTCCACGTCTCGCCGTCCGTGGACCAATCCAGCGCGAAGTTCATGTTCGTCGCGGAGGATTCCTTGTAGTAGCCGAAGCTGAGCGAAAGCGCTTCGTAGCCGCGGGTATCGATGCCCGCGATGGCGAAGCCGGCCGAGCCGACCAGGCCGTTCGTGGGGAAATAGACGTTCGCGCCGCCGGAAGCCGCGTTGCCCGCGGAATCGACGTAGTTGGACGAAGCGATGCTCGTGCGGACGTCGGCCGGGTTGTCCGCGCCGCCGGACGTCATGTCGTAGGCGTCGTTGTCGAAGCCGTTGTTCGCTTCGTGGTCGGCCAGCGTCGTCGTGCCGGCCGTGGGCGCGCCCATGGTTTCGCGGAAGATCGGACCCCAGCCGGCGCCGGCGCCGGAGAAGCTGGGAACCCGGCACACGTCGAGGCGATAGCCGGCGGCGCCCGCGACGGCGCTCCAGTTCGCGGTGAAGGCTTCGTTGGTGACGGCGCTGGCCCAGACCGAGGCGGGGGCGGCCGGCTCCGTCGTCGACGCGTCGGCCGTCAGGCCGTTGGTGGAATAAACCGTGCCGGCGTACGACCAGCACTTGTAGTAGTAGGTCGCGCAGGCGGTCAGTCCCGTGTGGCTGAACGCGCCGGCCGGACCCTTGTAGAGGACGGTGCCGCCCGCGAACGCGGCGCCGGCCGCCGGCGGGGTGCCGGAAGGCGTCGTGAAGGTGTTGTCGGCGTCCCACGCCACGATCACTTCGTCGCCCAGCGCGTTGGCCGTGGCGGACAGGTCGTTCCGGGCCGGGCCGGCCGGCGCGGCCGAGAACGCCGTCGGCGCGCCGACTTCGTCGTCCTTTTCGAGTTCGAAGATCTTCATGGCCCCCATGTGCTGCATGTTGGCCGCGGCGGAATCGGCGGACAGCGACGGCGACGGCAGGCCGCTGGCCCAGGTGATGCGCGTGTCGTACACGATGCCGTTGGCGTAGCTATAGCCGCCAAAGTAGTAGGTGCGGTGGCGGGCATCGAGGTTCGGGCTGGGCAGGACGAGGTCGTACGGCTTGTCGCGCCCGCTGTTGGTGTTCTTGTTGCCGACCTGGTCGGCGGACTGGTGGGCGTCCGACGTCACCTTGGCGGTCAGCACGGACAGCGCGGTTTCCGTCCGCGTCTGGAGGTTGAAGTCGCCGCCGATCGCGAGGTAGTCGTTGGTGCTCCAGCCGGCCTGCGCGATGTAGTTGGTCAGCGCGCGGGTTTCCGTCGTGCGCTGCGATTCATAGCCCGAACTGGCCTTGATGTGCAGGCTGACCGCGTACAGGTACTTGTCGCCGGGCAGATCGATCTTGGCCCAGACGAAGTCGCGGTCGCTGAGCGTCGTGTCGTCCCACTCGCCGTATTCGACGATGGGCCAGCGGCTGACGATGCCGTTGGGGATGTTCGCGCTGGCCAGCGGCTCGTGGCAATACGAGAAGTTCGTGCCGAAGGTCTGGTCCACCCAGGCGCGATAGACGGTTTCGGAGGTGCCGTTGGTCATGTTGAATTCCTGCACCAGCGCCACGTCGGGGCACAGCGCCTGGAAAATGCGGTTGCCGGGACCTTCGTATTCCTGGTTCGACCCGCTGGTGATGTTGGCGGCCATCACGGCCACCGCATCGTCATCGCGCAGGTGCACGACCGTCTGCGTGACGGCGCCCGCCGTGGCGGGCGACACCGGCACCAGCGTGATCTTGACCGACTCCGGCCCTTCGGGCAGGACGTCGTCGACCAGGTCCAGCACCAGGTTGCCCGACGCCGAACCGGATACGGTCAGGGTCGTCGCGCAGTTGAAATCCGCGCCGCGCAGCGCGGTGCCGTTGGTCGGCCCGGAGAACCGGAACTGCATCGAGGCCGTGCCGGAATAGGCCAGGTTCACGGGAATCAGCAGCGTGCCGGCATCCTCTTCGCCCACGATCCGGGCGCTGCCGAAGGAGACCGAGACCGGATCGCCCGCGGCGCTCACCACGACGACCAGGTTGGACCACGGGCTCGCCAGCGACGTCGGGTGGTCGGTGGCCTGGAACGAGAACACGTTCGCGCCGATCTGGTTCGTCGTGGGGATGAAGACGAAGTAGCCGCTGTTCGTGTCGAACGCCCAGGTGGCCGAGGCCACCGCGCTGGTGCAGGCGAAGGTCAGGTTGGAGGCGGCGGTGTCCGGATCGGTCGCCGTTACCGTGTAGTCGAATTCCAATCCCACCATCGTGGTCTGTTGCGGCAGCGCGTCGATCCGCGGCGCCACGGCGGGCATGTTGCTGACCGCGACGACGACGGTCTGCGTGGCGACGCCCGCGAGGTTGCTGGCCGTGAAAGTGAACGTGCGCGTGCCGACGTCGTTCGTGGGCGGCGTGTAGCTCAGGCGGCCCAGTTCCGGCGAGAACGAATAGGCGTTCGTCGTCGCCGTGGAACCCGTCAGCGCCAGAACCGGCGCCGGCGAACCGGAGGCTTCCACGACGATCACGCGGGTTACCAGCGTCGTCGCGCCGTAGGCCGTGCCGCTGGTGAAGGCCGGAGCCGTCGCGGCCGCCACCGCGACTTCGACGGTTTGCGTCGCCACGCCGGTGGCGTTGCTGGCCGTGAAGGTGAACGTCTGCGCGCCCACGTCGCCCAGCGGCGGCGCGTAGATCAAATATCCGGTTTCCGGCGTGAAGGCGTAGCTGCCGGGAGCGGCGGTGGTGCCGGCCAGCGCCAGCGCGGGATCGGGCACGCCCAGCGCCGTTTCCGTGAACGCGACGGCCACGCCCGCCGTGGTGGCGTAGGGCCCCGCCCCGCCCGTGAACCACGGCGCCAGCGGTTCGTTGCCGAGCGTGGCGGTCGAAACGACCGCGGACCAAGTGCCGGTCGGCGCGGCGCGAACGCGCACGTGGTAGGGCGTCGAATTCGACAGCCCGGTCGCGCCGTAGGTCAGCGCCGCCACCGTTTCGTCCCGCACCAGCGAACCGGCCACGGTCGCGCCTTGCACGACGACGTCGTCCAGATACACGGTGACGATCCGGGTGAAGGAAAACTTGATCTGCGTGGTCTGCGGATCCAGCGGCACGCTGTAGGTGGCGCCGTTGCGGGCGATGCTCACCGTGGCGATCGGCGTCCAGACGCCGGACACCAAGCCCGAAATCGCGAAGGTGCTGCCGGCGCCGTTGCGGCCGTAGGCCCAGAACTGCAGATTCGTGCCGCCCGCCGCGAAGACGGGACTTTGCAGCCATTGGCCGGTGAGGTTGAACTTGAACGACGGCGGAGCCGCGCCGTAGTAGACGGTGGAATCCAGATCGCTGGAAAGACTGCTGGTCCAGCCGCTGGGCGGCGTCGTGTCCGTCAGGGTGGCGAAGGTCTGGGAAAGCACGTTCGAGCCGGCGACGGACGTGGAGAAGTTGGTGTCCGTGCCGATCTGGATCTGGTAGGTCGCGGCGTCCGTCACTTCGTTCCAGTTGGCGGTGAAGAACGTCGGTCCGACGTTGGTCACGGTCACCGTCGGCACGTAGACCGGCGCGGCGGCCACGGTCACCGTGACGGTCTGCATCGCGACGCCGGCGACGTTGCTGGCGGCGAAGGTGAACGTCCGCGTGCCGACGTCGCTTTCCGGCGGGGTATAGTCCAGCGTGCCCGTGCCGGCCGTGAACGCATAGCCGCCCGAAGCGGTCGTGCCCTGCAGCGAGAGCGTCGGCGCCGGAAAACCGGTGGCGCCGACGGAAAAGGCCTTGGCCAGCGTGGCCGTGGCCGCGATCGGTCCCGGATTCGCGTTGAACGCCGGCACCGTCGGCGCGGGATCGGCCGTCGCGGCCGAAACGATCTCCGACCACTCGCCGCCTTCCCGGCGCGCGCGGACGTAGTAGGTCGTCGAGGAATCCAGTCCCGTCGCGTCGGTCGTCAGCGCCGCCACCGTCCGGTCCAGCACGAGCGAGGCCGACGCCGAAACCGCCTGCACCACCACGTCGTCGAATCCGCAATTGTAAACCTTCGTGAACGAAAACTTGAGCTGGGTGGTCTGCGGGTTCAGCGCCACGTTGTAGGTGCCGTCGTTGGCGGCGACGACGACCGTATCCATCAGCGTCCAGACGCCGCTCACCAGGGCCGACACGGCGATCGTGCTGCCGGCGCCGCCGTTGCCGTAGGCGAAGAACTGCAAATTGGTCGCCCCCGGCGCGAACGCCGGGCTCTGCAGCCATTGGCCGGAGGTGCCGAACTTATAGGCTGGCGCGGCCGCGCCGACGTAGGGCTCGCCGGTGTAGTCCAGATCGGAGGATTTATCCGTGCTCCAGCCCGACGGCACGGCCGTGTCCGTCAGCGTCGCGAAGGCTTCGCTCAAGGCCTCGCTGGCGCTTCCGGCCGCGAAATTCGTGTCCGTCGCCACCTGGACCTGGTAGTTCGTGGCATCGGTGCAGGCCGTCCAGTTGATCGTGAAGCCATTGGTCGCGACGTTGGTCACGCTGACCGTCGGGATCGTGGTCGGCGCGGCGGCGACGGCCACGGTCACCGTCTGGGTCGCCGTGCCGGCCACGTTGCTGGCCGTGAAGACGAAGCTGCGGTTGCCGACGTCGTTCGTGGCGGGCGTGTAGTCCAGCGCGCCCGTCGCCGGCGTGAAGACGACGCTTCCGGCGGCGTCTTCGCTCTGCAGGGCCAGGGTCGGCGCGGGATTGCCGCTGGCGGCCACGGTGAACGCCACGGCGACCAGCGCGGTCGCGCCGTACGACGTGCCGCTCGTGAACGAGGGCGCGACGGGCTGGTCGACGACGACCACGCTCACGTTCTGCGTCGCCGTTCCGGCGACGTTGGCGGCCGTGAACGTGAAGGTCCGGGTGCCGACGTCGCCGGCGGCCGGGGTGTAGTTCAGCACGCCGGTGCCGGGCGTGAAGCTCACGGAGCCCGCCGCATCTTCGCCCAGCAAGGCCAGCGTCGGCGCCGGCGTGCCCGAAGCGGTCACCGTAAACGCCATGGCGACCAGCGAGGTCGCGCCGTACGACGTGCCGCTCGTGAACGCAGGCGCGGTGCCGGCCGTCACCGCCACGCCGACGGTCTGCGTCGCCACGCCGGCGGAGTTGCTGGCCGTGAACGTGAACGTCTGGGTGGCGCCGCCGTCCGCCTGCGGCGGGGTATAGCTGAGCTGGCCCGTGCCGGGCGTGAAGCTGAATCCCGCGGAGGCGGTTTGCGACTGCAGCGCCAGCGCCGGCGCCGGACTGCCCGACGCCGTCACCGTGAAGGCCATCGCCACGCCCGAGGTGGCGCCCAGCGGCCCCGGATTGGCGCCGAAGGACGGAGGCACGTCCGCCGCCGCCGCCATCTTGTACAGCGCCAGTTTCTGCTGGACCGTGGTGTAGCAGGCGAAGCGCGGCGCCGCAGCGTTGTATTGAAGCAGGCGGGTGTTGGTCGCCACGTTGGCGACGTCGAACGCGCCCGCCCCGTAGGCGAACGACCAGACGCCCGTCGTGCCGTTCACCGCGCCGGCGGCATAGGCGGCGTTCGCGGTTCCGGAATACGAAACGAATCGGTTGCTGGCCTCGTTGAAAATCGTCAGTCCGCCGTAGGTCGCGTTGGTCTGGATGAGCCAGACGATCGCGGCCGGCGGATCGGTCAGCACGTTGGCCGAGGGACTGATCGCGCTGTTGGTGAAGAACGAGCCGTAGTTGACGTTGTTCAGCGCCATGAGCCCGTTGCTGCTGGCGACGACGTAGTACCCGTCCGTCAGGTCGGCCCGCGAGGCGATCTTGGTGAAGGTGCCGGATCCGCCGTAGGCGCCCCAGGCGCCCTGGGTTCCGGCCAGGATCGCCGCCGCCGCCAAACCGCACGCCGCTGTTTTCCGATTCATGGTTGCTCCGATGCTGCCGCCGCCGCGGCTTCCGTCCGGGGTCCGCGGACGACGAGGGCATAGGGCTGGGAACCGCCCCACGGCACCGCGCGGGCTTCCACCCGCGCGAGATAAACGCCCGTTTCGTCCGCTTCGAATTCGATCATTTCCACGTTGTTCAAATCGTCCGGCCCGGTCCGCCCGTTGGCATGCAGCCACGCGCCCGAGGGCTTGCGGACCGTCAGATCCAGATCGTTCACCAGTTGCTTGCCGGCGCAGGGCGCGGCGGCGGGATCGGCATAGGCCAGCACCAGGACGAACCGTCCGCCGGGCCGAGCGACGGCCACTTCGTAGGCATCGGCCGCGCCCGGCGCGAGTCCGGCCGCTTCGTGCACGTCGAGAAATTCGCGTTCGCCGGGCGCCGGCGCGCCGGCTGGATCCAGCAGGCCCGCGCCTTGCGCGTCGTTCGGGCGGACGCCGGGGATCTCCTGCTTGGCGCCCGTCCCGTACTGCCCCGGAGCCAGGTCCCGCGCGCCGGCCATCAGGAGCGCCTTGACCAGCGCCGCGCTCGGACTTGGCATGCCGCGCTCTTCCGCCAGCCACTGCCGGGCTTTCCGGGCCGCTTCCGCCGCCAGTTCCGCCGACACGCCCGTGCCGCCCACGTAGATTTCAGCGGCGTTTTCCGCCGCGCCCCAGCCCGTGAAATCCGAATCCGCCGGCCGCGGCACGGCCACGAACGTGCCCGGCGCGACGAGATCGGGCTTGATGCGGCCGTCGGCGCAGGGCCCGCGGCCCGAAAACGCCGCGAGCCCTTGCGGGCCGTCCGCCTGCGCCATCCGGTCCAGCGCGATGGGCTCCACCGCGAAATCCTCGGGCCACGAATCGCGCCAGACGCGCGCGACGTCGCGCCGGCCTTCCGCCGCGCCCACGGTCAGGACGTTTTTCGCCGTGGCGGGCGACCCCACGGTGCCGGCATCCGCCACGCCGTCGGCCGGCTCCAGATCCACCGCCGCGTTGCCCGCCGCGGCCACGACGAGCAGGTCCGGATGCGCCTGGACGAAGACATCCGCCGCGCGCGCCGCCGCGCCGTAGGCGCCGGCGTCGGCCGCGCCGCGGCGCAGCGCCACCACCCGCTCGCCGGCCGCGTAGGCCTGCCGCAGCTCCGCCGCCACGTCGGCGGCGGCCGCCGGATCGGGCGCGGAACCGCCCCACGACCGGAGCGGAGCGGCCGGCTCGATCCATTCCACTTCGCCCCAGTTCGCGACCGCTTCGATTTGGGCGGGCGTCAAGCGCACGCGCAATTCCGCGCCGTCCGCTTCGAGCTGCGCGCGCGGCACGAAGACGTTCATCTCGCCGAATTCGCGCGCGGCGCGACGCTTGTCCGCGGCCGCGAACAGCGTCACGACGCATTCGCGGTCCGCGGCCGTACCGCCCGCCAAGGCCCGCGCGGTTTTGCAACGGGGCAAATACTCGCCGGCCCAGGCGACGGTTTTGGATTTCGCGATGCGGGCCAGCGTCGCCGGAGCGGCTTCGATCAAAAAGGCGTTTTCCGGAACGTAGCGGTGGACGATCGCGCCCTCCGCCTCCAGCGCCGCCGGATCCTGCGCGCGGATGGGCTGCGCCATCTGCACCAGCCACGGCACGGTGCCGCGCGCCGTCGCGCGCTGCACGACCGGCGGTTGCGCGGAAGATTTCAGCAGATGGAACGAGGCCTGTTGCGCCCCGCGCGCGGTTTCGATGGCGCCCCCTTCCAGAAGCAACGGCGGAGTTCCGCCCCGGGACGCCGAAACGCCCATGAAGCCGCACGCCAACCAAACTCCGAGACGCCGCTTCACTCCATTCTCCGCCGGAAATCTCCCAAAATTATTAGATTGATGTTACGCCTGGCCGACGAAAATGCAAGTTTAGACATTAAAATGAAGTTACGATGAATATCCAGCGGTCCGGGAACCGCCGGACAGCCGCAGATCTACAAAAAGAAATTGCGCGGCAATTCATTGCCGCGCAATTTGTTGAGATGGCGGTTGCCTTACGGCTCGCCAAGACGGACCCGGACGGTTCCGTACCAGGCGCCGGTCGACTTGTTGGTCCAGGTCATCGTTCCGGCAGTGCCCCAGCCGAGGTTGCTCACGACGGGCGCGCCGGACAGATCCGTGGAATAGACCAACTGGTAGAAGCGGCGGGGGCTGGCGGGAATGCTGAACCGGATTTCTCCGGTGCCGGCGCCGGCCTGCGAGGCATTGAGGTAATTGCCGGTCAGTTCGTAGACTTCGTTCGACGCCGCCGGATCGGTATCCGCGAGATACTCCTCGTAGGTCGTCCGGCCGTCGCCGTCGACGTCGGCGGCTTCGTCGAAGTCGGGATCCACGGGATTTTCACCCTGGTCTTCCACCCACATCGTGAACGCGTTGGTCGCCGCGGCGGTGTACACCTTCACGCTCATCTGCACGGGCGCGCTGGCGCCGTCCTTGTCCGTGGCCGTGAAGCTGAACAGGTTCGTGCCGATTTCGGAGGCCGTGGGATAGAAGAGGAAATAGCCCGAGTTCGCGTCGAGATCCCAGCGGTTCGAGTTCACCGCGGTGGCGCAGGCGTACGACAGGATCGGGTCGCCGTCGGTCGCGGAGGCGGTCACCGTGTACTCGAACGTGCCGCCGGCGGTCGCGCTCTGCGCGGCGATGGCGTTCACCGTCGGCGGCGTGCCGGCCGGCGGGGCGCTCGTCGTCGTGACGCTGGCCACGGAAGAATTCGCGCCGGTGCCGGCGGCGTTGGCCGCGCGGACGCGGAAGTAGTAGGCGACGCCCGTGGTCAGGCCGGTCACGGCCTGGCTCGTGCCGGCGACCGTCCGGTTCGAGTAGCCGGCGACGTAGGCCGGCCCGCCGCCCGCGCTCCAGCCCTTCACGACCAGCGCTTGGATGCCCACGCCGGAATTGGCGGCGGCGTTCGGCGCCTGCCAGCGGATGCGGGTCTGGACGTTGCCGAGGTTCGCCGCGGTGGTCAAGGTCGGCATGGCCGTCATCGTGTTGTTGGCGGGCGCCACCGTGCCGAGCGCGGTCCAGGTTTCGCCGTCGTCGCCGGAGATCGAGACCACGACGTTCGTGCGGGTCGTGCCGGCCACCGTGCCGTAGCTGCGCGCGCTGAAGTCCACCGTCAGGTTCGTGAAGCCTTCGGTGGAGAAGGGCTCCGACACGACGAAGTTGGTGGCGTAGCCGAGGATCAGGTAGCTGCTGCTCGAGGCGGAAACGTTGTAGGTCCAGCCCGCCGGCGGCGTGGTGGTGTTCGCCGCGTTGGTGGCCAGCACGGACTGCGCGCTGGCGCCGCCGCCGGAGAAGGAGACGTTGGTGCCGACGTCGAGGCGGTAGCCCGTCGCGTTCGCCACCGCGCTCCAGGCCGCGGTGAAGTCCGTCGCGTTCGTCGCGCTGGCCCAGACCGAAGCCGGGGCGCCGGGAATGCCCGCCGCGACGGTCACGCTGACGATTTGCGTCGCCGTGCCGGCCGCGTTGGCGGCCGTGAAGGTGAACGTCCGCGCGCCCACGTCGCCTTCCGGCGGCGTGTAGTCCAAAACGCCCGTGCCGGCGGCGAAGGAATAGCCGCCGGATGCGGTGGTGCCCTGCAGCGCCAGGGTCGGCGCCGGATAGCCGCTGGCCACGGCGACGGTGAAGGCCCGCGCCACGCCGGTCGTGGCGCCGAGGGGGCCCGGATTCGCGCCGAAGACCGGCACGGTCGCCGGCAGGTCGCTGACGGTCACGTTGACGGTTTGCGTCGCCGTGCCGGCCGCGTTGGCGGCCGTGAAGGTGAACGTCCGCGCGCCGATGTCGTCGTTGACCGGAGTATAGGTCAGCACGCCCGTCGCCGGCACGAAGGCGTAGTCGCCGGAGACCGTCTCGCCGACCAGCGCGAGCGTCGCCGCCGGCGTGCCGGAGGCCGTCACGGTGAAGGTGCGCTGCACGGTCGTCGTGGCGCCGAACGCGGACGCGCTGGTGAAGGCCGGCGCGATCGCCGCCGTCACCGCCACGGTCACGGTCTGGTAGGCCACGCCGGAGCCGTTGCTGGCGGAGAAGGTGAAGGTGCGCGTGCCGGCGTCCACCTGCGGCGGCAGGTAGGTCAGTTGGCCGGTGCCGGCGTTGAAGCTGTAGCCGCCCGACGCGGTCTGGCCCGTCAGCGCCAGCGTCGGCGCGGGACTGCCCGTGGCGCCGACCGTGAAGGTCCGCTCGACGCCCGCGGTGGTCGCCACCGGACCGGGATTCGCGTTGAACGCCGGCGCGACGAGCGCCGCCAGGGTCGTCACGCTGGCGACGGAGGAATTGGCGCTGGCGCCGCCGGCATTGGTGGCGCGCACGCGGAAGTAGTAGGTCGCGCCGGCCGTCAGGCCCGTCACGCTTTGGCTCGTGGCGGCGACCGTCCGGTTCGAATAGCCGGGCACGTAGCTGGGCGGTCCGCCGGCGCCGGCCTGCACGATCACGTCGTC
>ERZ795051.2926-NODE-2926-length-18258-cov-6.225128_pt1 | contig 18258 bp, 9 predicted proteins | sample MGYA00375135_ERZ795051 | MGnify/ENA primary metagenome ERZ795051 (study PRJEB30180, sample SAMN05720222) | activated sludge metagenome | isolation source: Anaerobic digester | place: Japan | collected 2015-05-26 ... | reverse complement strand
TAGAGAATAAGTAAAATCCTAAAATCGCCCCACGTTTCTTAGCTACCAACCGTTACCACCAATGCTAAAAAGACAGACGACACAGCAAGACAATGACTGAAAATGGACTCAACATACAGACCATATCGACCAAGCGGACAGATTTTCAAACTGACCGTGTTTTGCTTTTGGGACAGGTGACAGAAAAGAAAGAAAAAGCCCACCTTTCTCATTTTTTAAAATTTCTTTTTGCCAGCCGCACAAATGGCACATTTGGCTTTGCCCGACACACAAGCCGACCCATTGCAAAACCAAAAGAGCCATTTTTTGTCAACGCACAGTGGAACAAATTTTAACTTTGAGATTTTGTAAAGAATGAGTGATAAAACTTTAGAAATATATTTTAGTACGGACAACCTTAAACTTGCCTATTACAGAATCGTATGTTGGCCTGAACGGTTAGTAAAAGATCGTTTTGGTATACATGCCTTTGGTGCTCAATTAGACAAAAACCTAAAGCAACTTTCAGAGAAACTCATTTCCGGAAAATATTCACCCCAGCGTGGATTCAAGTACTATGAGCCAAAATCATCAGGCACACAGAGGACAAAAACGCTTTTGATGATAGAGGATGCATTGGTTTACCAAGCCATTGCCAATGTGATTGCAGCAAGAAATTATGAATTGTTGGCAGAGCATGATGACTTTGTTTTTGGTTCCGTTTTAATGCCAGACACTAAACAAGGTACTGAATTATTAAAGCAAGAGAATCCGAAATATTTCTTTTTCAAGTTTTGGAAGTCCTTATTTGTGAGGTTTAAAGACTCTGTAATCAAAGCCATAGAACAAGACAAGGCAACTCATAAGTTTGAAACAGATATAACTGGCTTTTTTGATTCGATACCTCATTACAATCTACTACTGACACTAAGCACTCACTTTGGTGTAGAGGATGAAATTCTTGATTTTCTTTCGGTTTGCCTGAATGCTTGGTCAGGTACAAAAGAGAGCAGTACTCCGGGTGTAGGAATACCACAAGGGCCTCAGCCTTCTTATTTCTTGGCAAATCTGCTCTTATATCCGCTTGACAAACAATTAATAAGCGAAGCTTTCAAGTATTATCGTTACATGGATGATATCAAAATCTACGGATATTCTGAAAGCGAATTGCGAAATGTATTGGTTCTTATTGATAATTACCTAAAAGGACATGGACTGTCCATAAACGCAAAAAAGACAGGCATAACCACCATTGATGCAGCCAAAGAAGATGAAACGGTAAAAGAACTAAGAAGATTTGATATAATAGGTAACGCCTATACAGGAGATGAAGCAATTATCAATGAACTTTCGGAAGGTGGTCTTGAAAGTAGTGTTATCAAAACTTTATTGGGATTAAGTGAACAATCACCTGAGGAGCATGATGAAAGTGAAGCCAAACAGCAAATAGAGAGCATCACAGATCCTGAGAAAATAATTGCATTTTGGGAAAAAGAAATCAGTGATGTTGAACAAGAGCTACCAAGTCTTTTCAAAAGCAATTCACTTGAGTTGGCTGACCCTGAACAAACAGATGATATTGATTTCATTCGGCTCAGCGCTAAATATGGTACAGCCGTTCGTTCGCTTTCGGAATACAAGCAAGTAACAGCATCCGATGCTTTATTACCTTACTGGCTATTCGCATTAAAGAAATTCTACTGGAGAGCTGGCAACTATATTTTAACATTACAGCATTACAAAGGAAATAAAGAATTAAAACAAGAGCTTATATCTATATATCAATCCGATAAAAATTACGAATGTTACCGTTATCACATCATTACTTGTCTTACCTACAATTTTGAATATACCGACAGGGAATTGAGAGAGTTTTTCAAATACTTGAAAGCTGAAAACTCTGAATTGGTTCGTTATGCCCTGTATTGTTTGATTATCAAACATTCTGATGACCAACAATTAAAATCAACCTTACGGGTGCAGCTTTCTAGAGAAGCAAATAATTATCTGAAATTGATAACTCTGGACTATTGGAAAAGGGATGCTAACCGTGTGAGCACGATGGATGAACTTGTAAAACAAATGGGATTATGAAGTTTACGGAATTAAGAAATACCATGCAGTCTTTTTCCGGTGCTTCTACCCCGGACTATCAACTTGCATACATTACAGCAGAGGTTAAAGACTTGCTCAATGGACTTAACAAGCAGTTTGTAGAGTATCTGACGAAAGACATTATTGAAACCGAATTGCAACTGAATTTACAACATTGGCTCGGTTCACCATATTATCAATCATCCAATGAAAATGCTAAAGATTGTTTGGAGCATTGTCCGACTGTAAAGCATATTTGGGGAAGGAAAATAAAAGGTTGGACTGATAGTGCTCTTAAATGTTATGACAACTTTTTATTAAAGTATGTACAAATAGACAAAGGCGAAAAAATATCCAAAACCTATGCAGGCCTGAAGGAGACAGATGTATATAAACATCTGGTTTCAAAGGGTGGTGTCGAACAGGAAATTGGTCAAAACTTTATTAATATTTATCAGCTCAGGTCTACATTCCAGCATATACAAATGGAGGAAAAGGACGGAATTAGGATACCGAAACGTATATCAAATTCAAAGTTTAATAAGTACAGAGATCTGATCATTAATTGGTTCCGATTATCTCTGATAGCTTTATTGGACATGGTTGAAGAAAAAAACAAAAACGAGAAAAGAAATTGAATATATGAACGGACTTAGTCTCACTCCGGAAACGGAAAAAATAAAAGCCCTGAAGGAAATACTCCCCGAAGTTTTCACCGAAGGTAAAATTGACTGGGAAAAGCTGAAGGCAACACTTGGAGAAGACATCAACTTCAGTAACGAGCGCTATGTGCTCAATTGGGCAGGCAAAAGTGATGCTTTTAAAGTATTGCAAACACCAACTACCAAAACATTGGTGCCTGTAAAAGACGAATCGGTAAATTTTGACGAAACCGAAAACATTTTTATTGAAGGCGAAAACCTGGAAGTACTGAAAGTACTGCAGAAAAGCTACTTCGGTAAAGTGAAAATGATTTACATCGACCCTCCTTACAACACAGGAAACGACTCGTTCATTTACCCGGACAAATTCTCTGAAACAAAAGACGAATACCAAAGGCGTGTTGGCGACAAGGACGAAGAGGGCTACATGACCAAGGATGGTATGTTCCGCAAAAACAGCAAGGAAAACGGACAGTACCACAGCAACTGGCTCAATATGATGATGCCCCGCCTTTATTTGGCAAAGAACCTATTGCGACAGGATGGGGTGATTTTCATTTCCATAGATGACAACGAAGTGCATAACCTCCGGCTCTTGATGAATGAAATATTTGGTGAGGAGAATTTCATTGCTCAAATTATTTGGAAAAAGAAACAAGGTGGAGGTAATGATTCATCACATTTTGTGTTAGAACATGAGTACATACTGCTTTTTGCAAAAAGCATTGCTTTTTCAAAAATTAAGGACAATAGTGATTTAGTCGACCAAGGATCATATCCTTTTGAAGATGAAAATGGGAATTATAACTTAGTTACACTGGATAAAAGTTCAATTCAATTCTCTAAAAGTTTGGTATATGAAATTGTTGGTCCAGATGGTAAAAAGTATTTACCCCGAATAATTGAAGGAAAACAAGCATGTTGGCGTTGGAGCAAAGAAAAAGTAGAAAAGGAATATGATACGCTAGTGTTTAAAAATGATAAGGTCTATACTAAATTTTATATCCCCGATGGCTATAAAAACAGAACCTTATGGGTTGACGCAATATATGGTAGAACAGGACATGGCAAAAAGCAACTTAAACAATTATTTGACAAAGAGTACTTTGACTATCCTAAACCGGTCGAGTTAATTAAAAATATCATTAAAATAAGCTCTGAAGAATCAGATACTATACTAGATTTTTTTGCAGGTAGTGGAACTACTGCACAAGCTATTTATGAATTGAACCAAGAGGAAAAAACTCAACGCAAATATCTATGTGTTCAATTACCTGAACTGTGTGAAGAAAATAGTGATTCAGTGCGGGCCGGTTTTAAAACCATAGCCGATATTTCGAAAGAAAGAGTTAGGCGTGCAGCCAAAAAGGTGAACAAAGAAATTGAGGAAGAAATCAATAAACTTCAAACAGAACTGGCAACCTTAAAATCAGAAATACCGACTGCAGAGACACTCGAAAAGATAAACAAACTGGAAGCGGATATTGCACTTTTAAAAAATCAGGATTTAGGAGTTAAAATTTTTAAACTTGAAGACAGTAACTTCAAGCAATGGCAACAAATTGAAGGTAAGAATTTAGAGGCACTTGCCGAGCAAATGAAATTGTTTGTGGACCCGGTTTCCGAATCGGCTACCATTGAAAATATGGTGTATGAGCTCATTCTGAAAAGTGGAAAAGACCTGAACAGTAGAATTGAAAAGCATGATGGATTTTATTCTGTGAATGATGGTGAATTGGTTTTAATGCTGGAAAAAGCAAATCAGGAAATTATAGACAATATCATAGCATGCAATCCGCAAAAGGTAATTGCATTGGACAAACTTTTCACCGGCAACGATCAGCTCAAAACCAATACGGTATTGCAAATGAAAGATACAGGCATTGAATTCAAAACCATTTAAGCCCATGAAGTTAGCGTTTGAATCCAATTTGCAATACCAGCAGGAGGCTATCAAATCCATCACCGATTTATTTGAAGGACAGCCCCTGGAGGACAGCTCCATCAAATCTGAAATATCAGAGATGGACACCTTTGCCAACATATATAGTTATGGCAATCGTCTGGTTATTTCAGAAGAGCAAATTTTAAAAAACCTGCAAAGCATCCAGCTCCGCAACGAGATTCCTGTTTCCGAAAGCTTAAATGGGATGCACTTTTCAGTGGAAATGGAAACTGGTACCGGAAAAACCTATGTATATCTGCGAACCATTTACGAACTCAACAAGCTCTACGCCTTTAAAAAGTTTGTCATTGTGGTGCCGTCAGTCGCCATCCGCGAAGGGGTGATTAAAAACCTGGAAATCACCCATGAGCATTTTCAGAATTTATATGACAATGTACCTGTTAATTTTCAGGTGTATGACAGTACCAGGGTTTCCTCTTTGCGTGGTTTTGCTACCAACAACCATATTGAGATTCTGGTCATCAACATTGACTCTTTTGCCAAGGATGAAAACATCATCAATAAACCCAATGATAAATTGAACGGGCAAAAACCGGTCACTTTTATTCAGGCTACCCAACCCATCGTGATTGTAGATGAGCCACAAAACATGGAAACCGAAAAACGTATTGCCGCCATTCAAAACCTGAATGCACTCTGCACCCTTCGATATTCCGCCACCCACCGCAATGTATATAACCTCACCTACAGTCTAAATCCGGTAAAGGCATACGACCTGGGGCTGGTGAAACAAATTGAAGTGGATTCTATCATTGAAGAAAACATCTACAATGATGCTTTTGTGGCAGTAGAATCCATAAAAGCCACCAAAACAAAAGTTACAGCCAGTGTTTCCATATACAGCAACGAAGTGGGCGGTGTAAAAAAGAAAACAATCCCTGTTAAAGTAGGCGATGATCTGTACAAACTATCCAACGAGCGTGAAATTTATGCCAACGGTTACATCATCGAAGAAATTGATGCGGTAAACCAATGCATTTCACTTTCCAACGGAAGCATTTTGTATAAGGGCGATTCACAGGGTGGACTCACCGATGAGGTAATGAAATTTCAAATCCGTAAAACGGTGGAAGAACATCTGAAAAAAGAAAGCCGTCTGAATAAGTTGGGCATAAAAGTATTGTCGCTTTTTTTTATTGATAAGGTTGCCAACTACAGGCAATACGATGCTCAGGGCAATGCATTGAAAGGGAAATTTGCGCAATGGTTTGAAGAGATTTATGCTGAATACATTAATAAACCAGCTTTCAGAGAATTGAATAAATATCCGGTGGAGGAAATCCACAATGGGTATTTTTCACAAGACAGTAAGGGTAAGGTAAAAGACACATCGGGTGAGACCAAGGCAGATGACGATACCTATAGCCTGATTATGAAAGACAAAGAAAAATTGTTAAGCATTGAAAATCCGTTGCGATTCATTTTTTCTCACTCTGCCTTACGGGAAGGTTGGGACAACCCTAATGTATTTCAGATTTGTACCCTCAACGAAACCAAATCGGACATAAAAAAGCGTCAGGAAATCGGCAGGGGATTGCGACTGGCTGTTGATCAAAGCGGGAAGCGAACCTACGACCCGAACATCAATCGCCTGACGGTAATTGCTAATGAATCTTATGATGATTTTGCTAAAGCCCTGCAGAAGGAAATAGAGGAAGAATGTGGCGTACAATTCACCGGACGCATTAAAAATAAAAAAGAGCGAACAGCCATTAAGTATCGCAAAGGATTTGAAGCCGATCCCCGATTCCTGGAGATATGGGAAAAAATTAAAGCAAAGACTACCTATCGGGTGAATTACGATACTCAGGAGCTCATTATCCTGGCAGCAAAGGCAATAAAAGATTTGCCTGAAATCAAAGCCCCTTCCATTCGTTCCACCAAAATCGGCATTACCATGACCGATGAGGGGCTGGATAGCAGGTATGTGGGAGAAAAGGTTGAATCTTATGGTGGCTATTCGTGGAAAATTCCTGATGTGCTGGGATACATCCAGAGCAAAACGGAGCTGACTCGTTCTACCCTCATGGAGATACTGGAGAAATCCGGGCGGATGGTGGACATCCTGATAAATCCTCAATTGTTTTTGGATTTAGCAACTCAAGCGATTAAGCGCAGTTTGTACGACCTGATGATTGAGGGTATCAAATATCAAAAAATAGGCGATGCCGAGTATGAAATGAAGCTGTTTGAAGCACAGGAGTTAGAGGTGTATCTGAATGATTTCACCTTCAAGTTAAGTGACCCTTCAAAAACCATATACGAAGAATTTATCCCCCTTGACTCAGGCGTGGAAAGCCGCTTTGCCAAAGACTGCGAAAGCAGCGAACAGGTAAAATTTTACTTCAAACTGCCCAACTGGTTTAAGATACCTACTCCCATCGGAAACTATAACCCCGATTGGGCATTGGTTTTTGAAGGAGATGCAAAAATATATTTTGTTGCCGAAACCAAAGATACAGGAACTGCAACTGTGGATTTATCGAAATTAAGCAAAGACGAACAGCTTAAAATAAAATGCGGTAAAGCTCATTTTGGAGAATTTAAAGAAATAGCATACAAAGTAGTTAATAAGATTGGTCAAATAATTGAATAATTATGATACAAATTAACAATTTCAATGAGGCTAAAGCAGAATTACTGCATTTAATCCAATCAAGAGGCAGTAAAATTGTAAAAACAGAAGATCTTACATTAAAAAATATTTTTGGCAACATAAGATATTTCACTGATGATGCTGAGGTTTTTCATTTAAAGTTTTCTAAAAAATTATTTCAGCCAAGGGACAATGTAGTAGGTGGTGCTGCTGATCTTGACAAAAAGCTAAAGTTTGCGATAACGCATTTTGGAAGTGGAGAGACCACACTGAATGGTATAAACGAGGACATCCTAATTGAGTTGATTGATATTGAATCAAAAGGCTTTCAAACATATTTTGTTACAGTAATGGCTGATGGCAGAGTTTTGTGGAGAACAGCAAGAGAAGTCTATGAGTTTGTTCAGCGTTATGATACAGTTATGCATTTCCCAAAAGCATATGAACAACCAGTATGTTTTGTCCCAACTGGCTGGCTTATAAATAAATCAAATGTTATTAGTGGTCCACCAAAATTAGTATAATGAACACCATAGGCATAGATTTCGGCACAGGCAATACCGTATTGGCAGAATGGTACGGTACTCAATCCAAAATATTTGAGCAGGTAGGCAGCAATGGTTTGGTTTGTTCGGATGTAGCTATTGACGGGCAAGGGCAGGTTCAACCGCAACCCGTTCAGGAATTACAAAACCTGTCAGAGTATAAGATTGAAAAATTCATCAAACGCAAGTTGCTTAATGCGCTGGAAGAAGAGAACCATGAAGATATTGCTTATCTCACTGAGTTGGCAGCCCTTCGATTAAGGTATGTTTATGACAGCTATAACGAAGCAAGCACCGAAAAAGTTGTCAAAGCGGTACTTACCTGTCCGGCCAATACGGGTCAGGCATACCGCAGTGTATTAATGGAAATTGGCAGGCAGATTGGTTTGCCTTCCATTGACATAGTGGATGAACCAACCGCAGCAGCTGTTCACCATGGACTTGCTGAAACAGCGACTTCAAATGAAAAATGGATGGTGATTGACTGGGGTTGTGGCACTTGCGATATCTCCATGATTGAAAGAAAACAAGGCTCAAAAGACCTGAAAGTAGTTTGTGTGGAAGGCGATAACAATCTGGGAGGCTCGGATATTGATGCATTGCTGGAAAAAGCAATCGCTGCAAAGTATCAAAAACCGGTTGAAGCTTTTAATCCCTATTCCATTGAAAAAATAAAAATTGCTCTCAGCAGCAAAGAAGAATATACCGAAAATATTAAGCTGAATGACGGCTCCACCTTAGCCATAAAATACACCCGTACCGAACTTGAAAACCTCATTGCACCCTTACTGGGTAGATTCAAAACACTTATTGATAAAGCCCTTTGGGCAGCCAAATGGCAAGATAGCGGAGTAGATAAAATCATTGCTACAGGTGGGCCTATTTTAATGCCATCGGTGAAAAACATCATTGAAGAAATTGCAGATGATTCAGGAGCTGACTTGTATGATTCCGATCCCCTTACCAGCGTAGCCAAAGGTGCCGCCCGTCTAGCTGAAATCAAGCGATTAGGTGGATTGGTTGTAACCAACAAAGTCGCCAAGTCAATTGGTGTGAAAGTGGTCAATGATAAAAACACGGATGCCTATCACAAAGTAATCGTCAGAGGTGAAGACCGTCCGGTTACCCGTCAAGTAGAACTGGCTACCAGTGTGGATTTACAGGACATCATTGAAATTGAAATCCGTGAAGGTGATAACGATATCAGTGCTTCATCCAATACCTTATTGGCGAAACTCAATGCGGTGGTTCGTCCGGAAAGCAAAGGAAACATTAAAATCAAACTTCAGATTGCCTTGAATGATTCCGGGACATTGGAAGCTTACATAGAACCCATTTCAGATAAAAGTACCGTAAGAGAAATTAAAGCGGAAGGCATTCGCCTTGAGAAAGGGCAAAAAGAAACTGCCACCGGAGAGTTACGCACCGAAGACCCTGTGAGTGAATTCAAGACCCAAGCCATTGAAGCCGAAGTTGACCCAGATACAGCCCGTCAGATTTATGAACGACTAAAAGTAAAATATCACCCGGACAGACAGCCCGATAAAAGAGAATATTGGAACAACAAGCTCCGTGAACTGGATGAGCATTTCAACGAATACATGCTGGAAATCGAAAAGCGCATGCATGCCTCATCGGTGCCTAATTTACCATGGAATAAGCCGGCAGAATTGAAAACCATCATCGTGGATGAGGTGCTTGCCAATCGTTTAACCCATTGCCTGGCAAATAACATCGGTAGTGAAGAGCAGATAAGACTCATGCCCGACTTGTTGAAACAATACCCTGATTACCGAAGAGTGGTTGCATCCTACTTGTTTGGTGTAAAACGTAATCCTGTTTTACAAAAGCTATTGGCTGAGGATGATCGTCCGCAAGTAGGCTTGGTGGTTTTATTACAAAATGTACAGGGCAAATCCATCAAAGAAAGACATGAGGTTTTGAAAGCCGTTTATCGAGTAAAAGAGGAAAAAATCAGAGGATTTCTAAAGGACGAAAATCTGGACATTGATAAACTTTACGAAGAAGTGCCGAAAGTGGCTGAGGTAGCGAAGAATCCCATAACTGGAAACACAGCTTCAGGTGGAAATACAAGTGCTTTCAAAGGCAAGCTCAATTATGAGTACAGAGGAAATGATACAATAATTACGGGCAGTACTTATCCTGTAAAAGAGCTGATTAAAAAAGCCGGTGGACGATGGGATCCGGGAAGCAGCGCATGGATAATTAAAGGACGGCATGTTTCAGATAATGAGATTTTCGGTTAATGGCAAAAGAGTTAATAGTAAGCGATGATTTTTTGGCAGGTTTGGATGATCTTACTCCAGACCTGAAAGAACGTGCCTTGGAGAAAATCAAACTGCTTGCTGAGAATCCTGCCCATCCTTCGTTGAATGCTCATAAACTAAAAAGAGCAGAGGGAAAATGGGAATGCTACATCAATATGGCTTATCGCATCATATATGAGCCATTGGCAGATGTTATTCGACTTTGGAAAATAGGCGATCATTCTATTATTGATAAAGTCCATACACTTTCATTCGCAGGCCATACCCCATTCAGACATTTTCTAGAGAAGGAAGAATCTCCAACAGGAAAAGATGAATTTGTTATTCCTGAAGAATGGTCTAAACCTAAAGAGGAAGCCGACTATCCTTTTCAATATTTCAACTACAGTCATTTACGAATACTGGGTGTTCCCGCACAATTGGTCAAGGCGGTCAGAAAAGCACCAACATTGGATTCCATTGAACAATTATCTGGTCTCTCTGAACACACCAAATTGTGGTTGCTGGAGCTTGCCACTGAACCTAAACTTGAAGACGTTTTATTTGATCCGGGCAGATTGTTTTTCCGTTCTACTCTCGACCAGTTGGAAGGCTATTGTAAAGGCAAGATTAAACGCCTGATGTTAAATTTGGAGGATGAGCAAAAACAATTTGTGGACAAGCAAATTGATGAAGCTCTTTTGCTTCGTGGTTGTGCAGGTTCAGGAAAAACAACTGTTGCCATCTATCGGGCAATCAATTTCGCCATGTCGGGTGAAAAAACAATCTTTCTTACTTTCAACAAAACACTTGCTAAAGCAGCAAAAACACTCATTCAGGAATTGATAGGAGAACTTCCACCATATTTGGAAGTTACAAACATTGACGGCTGGATCATGCATTTCCTTAGAAGCAGAGGTCATCAAATGACCTTAATTAACAGTCAGGAACAAAGAGAGATTTACCTTCAGGTTTTAAAAAGTGTTCAGCTATATCAGCGTTCCTATGTGCATGATTTTCCGTGGACGTTTTTCAGAGACGAGATAGCAAGAGTGATAAAGGGTAATGGAATAACCAAAGAGGAAGACTATTTAGCAATTCCTCGTTATGGAAGAAAAACGGCTTTGAAACGAAAAGCCCGTTCAGCCACATGGGCTATTTATGAAGCCTATCAACAAAAGCTTCAGGAAAATAAATGGATTGACTGGCAGGATTTGAGTTTAATCGCTTACAAAGAACTGTTCAAGTCGCCTTTGAGTGAGCCTTATAAATATGTGATTGTCGATGAATCGCAAGATTTGACAAGCATTCAGGTTCGTATTGCACAGCGTTTGATGAAAGGCAAATCAACCGCAAGCACCAGCATTTTCATGGTGGGTGATTATTCACAGACCTTGTACTCAAGAGGTTTTTCCTGGAAGCAAGCAGGATTGCAAATACAAGGACGGAGTTTTAGTTTGAAAAAAAACTTTAGGAATACACGTCAAATTGCAGAAACAGCAGCGGCATTAAATGCCTACAATGAGCATGTAAAAATGTCGGGGGAATATGTTGATCCCCTGTTCACAAACAGACAAGGGCCTTGGCCTGTGTTATTGCAATGCGATATCACTGATAGAGAAACCAAAGCGATAGCAGAAAAAATACTGGACTTAGCAGGAGATAATGAATTCCGTCTATCAGATTTTGCGGTTTTGTGTCCAACAGGGCAGTTGTGTAATGCAGTAAAATCAAAATTCGACCAACTGAATATTCCATGCATTCTAAGAGATGATGAGCAGTTTGATATCCTTGAGGACAAAATCAAGGTGCTGACAATTCACTCAGCTAAAGGACTTGAGTTTCCAGTGGTATTTATTACCGGATTGCACAATGGTATGCTACCAAACCTCATAAAATCAGTTGACGATGAAGAGGCTGGAATTGCAATGGAAAGAGAAAGGACGCTGCTTTATGTAGCAATAACCAGAGCAGCCGAAGCATTGTATCTGGTGAGTTCAAAAGAAAATCCATCCTCATTTATAAACGAAATTATTAAACTGCTAAAGGTAGAAAGTTACTCTGGCAGTAAAAAATAACATGGATATGATTGACGATTTAATTAATATTATTTTGGAACTTGGGTTACCAGACCCTGAAAATGATTACAGTTGTGTAATTGAATCCAAAGAATACACATTTACATTGGCATGGCCAAATCATAAAATTGGCATTAGGCAAGGGAATAATGAAATTCAATTACTTGGAGAATGGCATGTTTTAGAATGTTACAATCTTGAAACAGCAAGATTGGCATTACGAAAAGTTGGAGAGCTATTGAATGTAGAATCCAATGTACTGAGAATTGATTTCACTAAAGTTCAAGCATTGTTCGATGCAGGTCAATATGAAGCTGCTAAAAAGGAAGTCGAGCAAAACCTTGATAAATTACAGTCTGATCATCCCGATTACGGCTCTTGCAATAAGTGGTTGAAAGACATAAGAAAGGCAATCAAAAAGAATGCACCGGAAATAGTCAAACCCATTGAAACACCAAAATCATCCTTCCCTGCTCAGGTAAAAAAAGACGGTGAAAGACTTCAATCAATAATAAATCAGCCGTTTAATATTCTTGGCGTTTATAGCCCTAAAAGTGAAAATTACGAAAGCGTAGATGCAGTTTGGCTGGGAATAATTAGAAATGGTGCAATTGAAACTTTTGCAGCATGTGTTGAAAACAGCCCTGCGTACGAAGACGACCCGAATTGGCAGGTCTTCGGTTCCGAGTTGGAATTACTTGAAACATTAATTCAAAAATTGAATGGAGAAGTTACTTTTGTTTGGGGAGCAGAAAAGATTCTATCCTTACTCAATCAGTGGCACTATCGATTGAAAGGTCAGGTGTTTGACTCAGTGAAATTCTATGACCTTGAAAAAATTTCAAGTGTGTTTTTCCCGTTGACTCACAGAACCGACCATCCGGAATCTTTTTGCAAACAACGTCAAATCAACTTCACTGATGAAATGGGACTTGGTGGTCCATTGGCAGCAGAAATTTCAATCCTAAATACATTAGTAGAATTTGGGAAAACTGATCTTTCTGATGAATTAAGGTTTTCATTAAAAAAACTTCTGAAGAACCAATCAAAAGGGAAAGAAGGTAAATTTATTATTGACTCCTTCGATGTTTTTAATTCTGATTTTCTTTCGGAAGAATGGCTCAATATATTCTTTCCCACAAACCAAGAATACGATTCAGATACAACAATTAAGCTTATAAAAGCTTATCATGAAAAATTAGCTCCAGTCTCTATTTCGAGCACAGAAAAAGCGGGAGGCAATTCTGATGATGTTTCCACTTTGGAAATCTTAAAAAATGGCGGGGTTTTAAGTCAGCTCAGTACTTTTGGCTATGCAGAACGTAAGGAACAGATTGCATTCAGTCAAAAAATTGAGGAATGTATGTCATCCTCAAAACCTTTTGTGCTTGAAGCGGGCACAGGTATTGGTAAAACAATTGGCTATTTAGTTCCTTCGCTTTTATCGAAGAATAAAATCTATGTTGCAACTCATACGAAAGCTCTTCAAGACCAGGTGTGGTTTAAAGATATACCCATTGTTTTTAATGCCCTATCACATATTGGCATAAAGAAAACAGCAACCATAATAAAAGGGAAGAGCAATTATGTATGCCTTCAATCTTATGCTGATATTCTTGATTCCATTGATGAACATATAGAATCTACTAACGATGTATATTATTTGGCAAGTATTCTACATTGGTTATTGATAACGAAAACAGGTTGGTTAAGTGAAGTTGAACATTTAGGCAATTGGAAACTTTCTCGTTTACTCTCCAGAGATATGGCTCCGCCTTCTTTACGTGGTGAGTGGTCAGATATTGACCCACTCAATAAAGCAAAAGAACTTGCATCGAAAGCGGATTTGGTGGTTGCTAACCATTCTTATGTCGTTTTAATTTCCCAAAGCTCCGGTGAAAACAATGAAGGTCCTGATACGCTGATTGTAGATGAAGCACACAACATAGAAAATGTTGTTACCGAAGTTTTGACGAAACACTTCAAACCATTTGAACTTCAAGGAGAATTAAATTCTCTATTAAAACGTGATAGAAACGATAAAATTCAAGGCTTATTAAGACCACTGACTGAGCACAAGGAAAGAGAGAACAATGAGTTAATCAAAGCTTTTAATGAAGCACTTTTTGAATATGAGATTGCTTTAAATAGTTGGTGTGCTAATGCATTAAAACGGCTGAGAGATTTGCTGACCAACATAACTGACGCTGATCCAGATTACCCCATACCATTTGAATTAAGTGACTTTTGGATTCCCTCTATTTTTGAGGATACCAAACTTCTCAGTGTAGTCATTTCTAAATTGACAAACAAGACCAGGAATCTGTTAGAGGCATTCCAAACCTTATCAGGTATTCCTGCCAAACTTTATAGCTCGTTAGGATCATTTGAGCAGCGATTGAATGAAAATAATACCGGACTATCCGATTTATTTGAGAAAAAGAATGATTGGGTACATTGGGGTGAGGCAGTAGCTAAAGGAAATGCAAATGATTCAAAAGAATTTAATTGGATTTTTATACTTCATAGCACTCCAATTGATATTGCAGGTTGGTTAAGAACAAATTTCCATCCAAAATTTAAACATGAAGCATTTGTTTCAGCCACATTATCTGTGGCAGGAGGTTTTGATCCAGTGTGCATCCGATTGGGATTAGACTCATCAGATATAAATACGGCTCCTGTAACGGGTATATTCCCCTCTCCCTTTGATTATAAGAAACAAGCTCTTTTGGCTGTCCCTCATGATATGCCATTGGCCGACCCAAAATTAAAAATAGACCCTTATTACATTGAGGAACAAGCTAAACATATAGCCAAACAAGCAATTGTTTCCGATGGGAGGATGCTGGTGTTATTTACTTCCAATTTAATCATGACAGAAATAAAACCAAGGTTGCAAGCATTGTTAAACAATACCGGCATTACTGTTATCTCTCAAAAAGACGGAAATCGATCCGCTTTGGTTGACAGACTGAGGGATGCTCCACGCAAAGGCGAAAAAATTGTCTTGCTTGGAGTTCGTTCATTTTGGGAAGGAGTTGATATTCAAGGCGCAGCACTGTCTTCTTTGGTTGTAACACGTCTGCCATTTGAATATCACAACCACCCGGTACAAATCGCAAAAAAGAAATTCTATGAAGCTGGTGGACATGACAGAGATTACTTTGCAAAATATGTTGTTCCTAGCACTTTCATACACTTACGACAAATGTATGGAAGGCTTATACGTTCAGAGAAGGACTATGGAGCAACAATAATTACAGACCCTCGGATATATACAAAACGGTATGGAAAATCTTTATTAAAAAGCTTACCTGAAACAACAACAGTAATTGACACCGGTGATGTTGTTGTGGAATCAGTAAGAAAGTTTCTTGCCGGTGAAAGCATTGAATCATCTTACTCTTGGGGTGGACTTCCTTATGCTTCCTATGAATTATCACCTGAACAAAGAGCCATTGTAGATAGCCCATCAAAAAGAATTTTAGTGCGGGCAGCTGCCGGGTCAGGGAAAACCCATGTCCTTATTAAAAGGCTTGTAAGATTAGTTCATAATCACAATGCAAAACCTGAAGAGGTCTTGGCACTTACATTCACTAATAAAGCTATGAATATAATGTATGAACGTATCGAAAGTGAATTAGGCGGTGATAAGGCTTATGCTATGCACAGAAACGTCTTGACTTATCATAAGTTAGCTATGAGAATAATCCGTCAGGATGATTCTGAGAAAGACCTGGAAACAAATTTCTTAGATGAAAAAAATCCTACTTTACAACTTGAATTCATTGAAAAGGCAAGACAAAGTGCAGGAATAAATAAAAACACCTTGAATGATGAGGATGCCTTAACCTTATTAGGTTATGCTCAAAATGGTCTCATAAACGAACAGGAACTTGAGGGGAAAATAGAGGTTTTAAATTTTGAGAATCCCTTAATGGCAAAGTTTGCCAAATTTTATCTTGCTTATGTTTCCATGTTACGTGAAAACAATGCAATTGATTATGGAGAAGCTATTGTAAAGGCAATTCGAATTCTTAGAGAAAACATAGACCAGGCACAAAGATGGAGTAATCGTTTCAAATGGATTTTCTGTGATGAGTATCAGGACACTTCACCTGCACAAGCAACCCTTTTACAATTACTCGGTCAACAGGCTAACTTATTTGTTGTAGGGGATTCCTATCAATCTATTTACTCTTGGCAGGGCTCTGATCCAGATAACCTAAGACGTTTTGAAGTTGACTTCCCGAACACTGCCAGTTATTACCTTTCAAAAAATTATCGTTGCTTTCCAAAGCTGGTAAGAATGTCACAAGGATTTTTGGAACGAGCTGGTGAACTCCAAGGTCTAAGAGTTGAATATGACCACAAAAGATCAACAGAAGACCAAAGTGTTTATTTCCTGAATAATGAAAATGACAATCTGGAAGCTGAAACTATTACTGCTGTTGTGAAAGCAGCACTTGCATTAGAAATCCCAGGAGACCCACCTAAACCGGCTACAGTAGGTATTTTAGCACGCAAATGGCATTTGTTAGCAAATATTGAAAGAGGGCTATTAAAAAATGGTATTCCTTACAAATTTGAAGGAGATACAGCAAGAGGCTTATTAGCAAGCCCCAAAATCAGAAAAATCGTTGAGCAAGCTGCGAACCTTTTTCACAGAGCAGATTCGGGTCAAGAATTTGGCGATTCTGTAGAAGGAAAGCTTGGTCAGAAAATTCAAAGTAATAGTATCTTATCTGCTGGTGCACTCCTAAAAGAAATAGCTTCAATACAAACGGATGATGGAATAACCGGCATTGAAAAAACTGAATTTGAAGACTTATGTAAGTTACTAGAAAAAGAACCAATTAGTAATTTGAAACATTTCAATACCTCTGCAAACGGTGGTATTAGGGTTATCCTATCAACTATTCACAGCCAAAAAGGAGAAGAATTTGACACGGTAATTGTTGTAGGTATGGAGGAAGGCAATTCTCCACATGAACAACCAAAAAGCCACAGTCACCTTATTGAATGGAGGAAAGTTGTTCAAGGATTAAGCCATGCAACTTGGAGAGCAAGTATAACAAATCAAGACCTGGAAAGAATATATACTCAGGAAGAAAAACGCATTTTCTATGTTGCTATGACAAGAGCAAAATATCATCTTGTTATTTCAAATAGTAAAAACAGAACGCTATTCGGAAGTCCAAAAACTTATGAGAAATCAAATTTCTTAAAGCTGTCTTATGACAGCAGTCTGGTAAAAGAGGCTGAAAGTGTGTATGAGATTGAAATCAACACACCAAAAGTAAACATTGAAGACAAAGGTGACTACCGTTCAGACGGAAGAGTCTTTCAAACCAACAATGGTGAATTAGTCAGATCGAAATCCGAAATGCTAATTGCAAATGAATTTCATAGACTGGGTATTTTGTACGAATACGAATTGCCGGACGACAATATTCAGAACGCTTTACCAGACTTCATATTACCAGAGTATGATAATGTTATCATTGAACATCTTGGGCTTATGACGGATGCAGAATATCGCAAACGCTGGAACGAAAAAGCAAAACAATATGAAGAAGAGAACAGACTTTACTTATGTACCAATGAAGAAGAAATGAAACACCTGAATACGACCATTGAAAGGTTGCTTGACCAAACAAGACTTTGGTATGAAAAGAAATACGGTAAGGAAAAACTCGAGTTAATAAAGACGAAAGAAGAAAATAGAAGGAATGAGATAAAATGATAAGCCCACGCCATTTGCAAGCACATTGCCAAAGCCGCACAAGCCCAAGCGCAGACCAAAGCTTTGTCAAAGAGCTTGCAAAGCCACCACAAGAAAAAAGAAATTTTAAAAAATGCCCCACCGCACGACAAAAGACAATGAGAGAAACAACAACAAATAGACCGACAAACCACGGCAGACAAGGAAGCACTGGTGGTAACAGCGTGTATGTGGCAATAGCGGGCGAAGTGGTAAATCGAAGGTCTGTGCTTCTAAGAAACTTTGTGCTAAACGGACAGGAAAATGCTCCTAATCCGCTACTGCACATACACGCAAACCGTTA
>ERZ795051.2924-NODE-2924-length-18262-cov-6.761136_pt1 | contig 18262 bp, 21 predicted proteins | sample MGYA00375135_ERZ795051 | MGnify/ENA primary metagenome ERZ795051 (study PRJEB30180, sample SAMN05720222) | activated sludge metagenome | isolation source: Anaerobic digester | place: Japan | collected 2015-05-26 ... | reverse complement strand
CCCACGATTCTAACTCGCAGTCCCAGAATTTACACCACGACATACTCCTATATACGTAACTTAAAGTATATATAGTTTTCGCTGCAAGTGCCGAGCATTCATTATTATATTCGGATCTTTATCTAATTGTTTTATTGTAATTGGACAATATATTAATCTTCGGCAATCTAATAAATGCGCCGTTGGATCACGATCTATATATTCTGGTACGCCAATTTCTCGATGTTTCAGCAAAAATAATAATAAATTCAGATGATTGCATTTTCCATTAGTTATATTTCCATTTTTATCAAATTGGAATTTATCATTAAAGTTATCCCAGTTTATAACGTTGGTATATTCTCCCGATTGCTGAATTATGTAATACATACTTATAGAGTACGCAATTAAACTATATATAACTTTCCCTCGGTGATTTCGTGCCAGAAAATAATTATGACGATATAGAAGACGAAGAATTAAAATCCATTCTTCAAGATGAGAAACTTTGGGAGAAACTTGAGAAAGAGATGGAAAAAGAGAACTGGAAATTATGGGCAGCAATTTGGACGACTTCAGCTTATGCAGCATATAATAAAGCTCAGAAATATACTTATGGAGATATGACTCGCGGTAAAATGAAACCGGAAATAATTAAATCTGTGGATAAAATTAAATTGTCGGAAAACGACAGAGCATTAAAATATTTTGAAAGACATGGAACTGAACTTATAAAATCTCTTTCGGAAACTGATGTTGAACGTATGAAAAATACTTTGAGAGATAATTGGGGAAAGGGATTAGATACATTTTTAAGAGAAGCTAAAGATAGTTATCCGCTTTCGAAAAGTAGATTGGAAACTATACAGAGGACAGAGTACCATAGCGCATACAGTGCAGCACGCCACGAAGTTGCAGCAGATATGGCAAAAGAAGGATGGGAAATTATCAAAGTGATGCACCATAGTGGAAATAGTAACCCACGTATTGAACATCTTCAAGCAGACGGTGAAGAACGAAAAATTGATGAAGTGTTTTCCTTTGGTCAGTTATATCCGGCAGCGCCACGATGCGGTTGTTGGATTTCTTATGAAAACACTGGTAAAAAAATTAAATAATAAATACTTTTCGTTAAAAAATTCTTAGGAAGTGATAAAATGGCATGGGATGGTGATGCTGCAAAAAAACAAATTTTTTCTGGAGACCGCTTAGATTCCGATGGAAATCCCATCAAGTCAAAATGTGCTAAATATTTTTTGAAAGTGGACGGAGATGGAACCGAGAAAGGAAATTATCATTATCCCATCGGAACTCCATCGAAATCTCCACAAAGAGACGCACTAATTTCGGCTTATATTTATGCCAAACAATATGATCCCGAACTAATCGCAAAAATAAAATCTTTGGCAAAGTCTTCTGGTATAACATTTCCAGCGATTTCAACCAATTGCCATATTTGCGATAAGTCCGACATTATACTTAATGCAAAAACTGTAAAAGTGCCGATGATTCTAATGCGGACTGGAACATTTAACAATCTTGATAAAGTTCCAGAAGAATTGGAGGAGGCCGCACGGAAATTCGCATATAGACCAATTACTATAAGAGATGACGATTCTCTCGGACATACCCCCGGCGGAATCGCAACGAATAAAACAAAAAATATTGGAGAAGTTATAGACCCAATTTGGAGACCAGAAACCGGCGACATTTTCGGATATGGTCTTTTCGATGTAGATAAAACACCAAAAAAATTATTAGATAGACTAATTAAAGCTGATCCAACTCTCGGACTTTCTGCAGCATATTATGCAGATATCGACGGAACAATTGAAAGAAATTACATTATAGACAATGTAAGTATTTTGGAAGGAGAAACCGCAGCTTGCAAACCGCCATTTTGCGGACCTAATTTAAATTCTTCAATAGAAATTTTAGAAGAAGACACTGGAGGTAAAATTATGACAGAAGAAGTTATTAAACTAAATGAAAAAATTCTTTCGGAGAACATCGACCTAAAAGTTGAACTGAAAGAAAAAGACGCACAGATTGTAAAACTTAACGAGAAAATTTCCGAATTCGAATCTCAGATAGACACTCTTAGAGAAACTTTCGAGACTGACAAAACCGCACTTCTCACAGAAAAAGATGGAGTTATCGCCGAAAAAGATACTCAGATTGCCGAACTTACTGAGAAAGTTGCAGAGATTGACAAAGCAAAGAAAGTAGCTGAGTTTAGGGCAAGATTCCCTGAAGATGTTTCCGAAGAGAAATTTAAAGAGTTGCTAGAAGCTTACGTTCTTGATCCGAATTCTATTATAGAGAACGCTAAATTAAATGATAAATATATTAAACTAGTTTCTCCCAAGAAAATTGAGAATATTGCAAAGGGAGATCAGTTCACCGGCGATCTTCACCAGAATGAAAAAGATGAAGATGCCGATGTTGACGATATTGAAGACTTTAAGAAAACTATGAATGTTTACGTTGTAAAATAAATGGAGATGAATAAAAATGGCATTTGTTCAAGATAGATTTGCGCAAGCTGGCACTGCATTGCCGGTTGCTGCCGAAGCAATATACGAAGGATTTCTATATAAATGGAGTTCCAATAAACTGACCGTCCATACTACGGTAACCGATGTACCTGCTGCAGTTGCAGCATATTCTACAAAAGATGCTGATGGTAATGCAAAAACTATGACTGCCGGGGATAAAGTTCTATTTTATTTAAGAGGTTGTGGTCTTGAAGTTAACGTGGCTATGGCTGCGTCAGAAGCCCTAACAACTGGATGTATTGTATATGGAGAACAAACCGCAAGTACTGATGGTCATGCTTCCATAGATTCTTCAAACAATGCTGTAGCACTTGGACATTATTATGGCGATGCCCAAACCACAAGTGCGACCGCTGGGACTCTTTATCCGATCACTCTAGATATATTCCCGTAATAAAATAATTAGGAGGTAATAAAAAATGCCAAATACTGGAGCATGGACTGAAGCACAAGTTTCCAACTATGTGCGAAGACGGGCGAAGCTCGCCCTAGAAGCTATTGATCAAAGTTACAATTATACACCCACACTTTCAAAATATTTCCCTATAGATACTAATTTTGCATCCGAAAAAATTGAGAGATATTACTATGGAAGAAACCCCGGTGTCTACAAGACGACTCTTGAAGGAGTTCCGGAGAGTATTCGTAAAGATTTCACTAAAGTCACTGCGGATATGCATTGGTCAAAATATCCGGTAACTGTCGGAGATTCTGCTAGAACTAAAATTGCAGTCGATAACATTCTTGCTCAGGGAACGGCGGATGCGCAAAACTGGTTTGATTTTGTCCGAGATTATGACATTATCACCGCTCTAAAAGCCGGACATCACGCATCTTGTACTGCTCCGGCAACTGGAGTATGGACTGACGAAAGCTCCAGAAACATTGACAAAGATATTTCTGCAGCTTTTCAGGCCATAATTACTTATGGCGGTGCGGCCAGATTCGCTAACACCAACTTCATTTGTATTTATCCCGCTAAAGCGGTTGGAGGTCTCAACGAACTTGATATTGTTGGCGGAAACGTCGTTTCCAAGATGGAAGATTATTTGCAACAGTCTTGGAGCGGAAAAATTACATTCGTTCCGTGGGGTCCAACTCTCGACGAGGATGGAAACGCATATCTTGACATTGCCGGAACTTCAGCAGATGCTTTAGGAACTTCCGCGATAGTTTGTGCTACTGGACCGAGAGTTCTTATTAACGGTGAATGGAGACCTCCCGAAGTCAACCGAGCGGAAACTTGGAGAGAACCGGGAACTGCTGAACATCTTCTTTTCAAGATGTGTAGCGGTGCAATGGTCGTTCCAATGCTGGGATCTACCACAACCACGCCTCTTATATACGAAATTACTAATGTGACATCCTAAGTATAATTAGGAGGAAATAAAACAATGAAAAAATTTGCAATAGTAGGGGTGATTCTCCTACTATTTACAATTAATGTAAGTGCTGTTTACTGGGATCTTCCAAGAGTATTTTCTGGGACCCAGGACGTAAACGGTTTTGCAGTAGGTACTGCAGATCATTTAACAGTTGGCGGTGTTATAGTTCCACAAGAAATTGTTATAGTTTGGCCAATAAATGCAAACTCTGTTGATGAAAATGTTTTCATTGCATCTGATAATTGGCAAATTACTCATATTGAAGAAGTACATAGTGTTGCCGGAACTGATGGATCTCCAGTTAATGTAACTGTCAGAAATTGTAATGGAACCGATGCCCCAAGTGCCGGTAATGATACTCTTCAAGCTGTCATAGATCTTAAAGGAACTGCTAACACTGTACAGGCTGGAAACTTAACAGCTACTACTGCAGATTTACAGTTATCTGATGGTGACAGATTAGCGTTAGATTATTCTGGAAATCTGACAAATCTTGCAGGCGGTTCCATAACTATTCACATGAAGAGAATATAATCGGAGTTATTGATAATGACTAAAAAAATTAAAGAAGATGCTGGGGAATCTTCCCCAAAATCTTCTATTTTAAAAATGCCAAAACGAAAGAAACCAGAACCCGAACTTGAAAGAGTTATTATTGAAAAAGTCCCAAAAACTTCTAAAGAAATTTCAGATTATTTAGAACTTTGGAAAAAAAATAAGACACCTGAATTTCTTAAGAAAGTTAATAATGGCGCATCTAATAATACTATCATGGTATTTATGCCAAACTTCGGAAAAATGAAAGAACTGTCTGGAAAAATAGACGGATTTATATATATCGACGGTTATAGAATAGATCGAAAATATCCGGTAGAAGTCAAAGAAACACCTCTTATAAAACTTGCAATAGTGGCTAAACTTCTAGGATTCTCTCGGATAAATAACAGAGTTTTAACTAGAATAAAAAAATATGAAAGAGAGATGATATAATGAGTCTGTATACAAATTCTGTAAATGTTCCGCAGTCTCAAATTAATTATCATCCAAGATTTGAACTTATAACGGTAACTACTGATACTTCCGGTAATGCTTCTGTAACTTCTGATAATACTTTGTTTGGAGAACTTCTAGGAATTTATTATGATGATGGAACTATCACAACTTCCACAACTGCTGTTGTAAGTACTGTAACTCCTATAGTTTATCAGATAGATTCTTATGATGTCAATAGCAATGACACTTTACATTTACCAAGACAGTTAGTAGTTAAGACTGATGGAAGTACAGCGGGAAATGATGCATTCGACAAAATTCCAATATGTTCTAAAATAAATGTTGCGGTTACGGGCGGTCAAGCATCAAAAACATTCTATGTTTATATAGTTTATAGGTGATTTTATGGCGGTTACGGAAACACAAGCAATAACCGCAACAGAAAGCTATACTCAGTTAACCGTTCAAACTTCTGAACAATCTTCTGCAAGTACTAACACCAATGCAAATATTTTGTACAATTCACAGTCAGAAATCCAAGGAAACTGGACTTTATTTTATGCAGATGCACTTGAGCGAATTGGCAAAGATTCCACATTTTACAATGTTTCTCTTACAGATATAGAAACTAAGAAAGCAATTGCCTATCTAGTGGAGCACTATTTTTATCAACGTCTAAAAGATTTTGATGCTGACGAAATAACTAACGAAGGATACAAAATCAAAAGAAATCCTGGGAGAGCTTCAACGTCTGCACTAAATAAATATAATGAGTTAATGGCATTTGCTGCCAGTTATGTTGACCGCGTTTCTACTGGAACTCACCCAGATACTTATATAAAAACTGCAGATAATCCAACAGAAAATTATCCGGATGCGTGGCTTTCTCCGATTGGCGATCCTGAAGAAATTGACGAACTGGACTGATAAAAATGCAGTGGACACATTTTTTAACAGTTTCCACTACTGCCAACTATATTTATAATGGAAATTGTGCGGCAACATTAACATTGAATGCACAACCTCCAAGTGGCGGATGTTGGCTTAAAGTGACAGCTGGAGGTGCCGTAACATTATCAATTAGTGACGGAACTTCCAGCGAAACTTTAACATTTACTGGAGCACGTGAAAAATATTCCCAATATGAATACGTTCCAACATTACAAATTACTTGTAGTGATTATACTGGAACAGTTTCGTTAAAAATTGAAAGTGTGGATGCTTCAGGAAATTCTATACAATTAAGTTCAACAAATACTAACTATCCATGTAATTTTGTAAAGCAATCTACAAGAGGAACTGCCGACGTTGAACTTATAAAATTATCTGGATCTATAGATAAAAATATGTATATAGTGAGATGTCCAACTTTTGTTCCACTGAATCTTAATGACGAATTTTCTATAGTTGGAAGAACCGGAACATTCAAAGTAATTTCAGAACCGGATGATTTCGATGTTCTCGGAACAAATATACAAGTTCAAACAAAATTTAAAACGATACGGATCAGGTGATTCTATGACGGTGGGAGAATATTTTCAAAAAGAGTTGATATCTGCAAGATTTTTAATAGTAATGTTTATATTATGTGTCTGGTTTTTTAAGGATGGTCTTGTAGACGATTCTACTATACAAATGATTTTAGCATTCTATATAGGAAATAATACTGGCGCAATCTCATCTGTATTAAAAAAATAGAGGAGTGATCAGTGAATGCCAAATTCAGATGATCATTCCATTTTAATGGTAACAAAAAATAATACTGAACTTTTATTAACACAAATTGAAAAACTTAATACAAGACTAGAAAAAAATACAGATGAAATACATAACCGAATTGATAAAGTAGAAATAGAAGTTAATACAAAATACAAAGATTTTTGTAATGACACTGACGAAAAATTTTATAGGATAGATGATCGTCTGAAATGTGTTGAATTTGTCAAGAAAAGTTACGAAAAAGAAAAAGTGCCGGAACGATTGGACACTTTAGAAAATTCAACATCGTATTATCAAGGAGCTATAAAAATACTAAGTGCACTATTTGGATTTGTTTGTTTAGTAATTGGTTGGATAATTTCGGTGGTTAAATAATGGCTGGAAAAACGAGTACTTCCGATGGAATTATTTGGGTGAACGAATTCCAAATAAAAGCATCACTTCTTAAACAACTTATGGGAGTCGACGGCGCTACAAAAGCTGCGTTAGATCAGCATTTAAATAATGTCGAAAAATATACTAAAAGTGAGAGACGGTTGCGAAAAGGACACGGCGTTGATACCACATTAATGAGATCTTCTTATAGACACAATCCTGTAAAAGTTACCGGCGGCATAGCAACTGGAGAAGTTTACAATGATGTCGAATATTCAATTTATGTTGAAGAAAGAATTTTTAGCCGGAAAGGATCTCTAAAGAATTTTGCACCATCTATCCAAGAAGCAGAAGCAGAACTTGATGGTATAGTTGAAAAATTTTTAGGCGGTATAATAAAATGACGACAAAACGATTTGTCAGACAACAAATTTTCCAGAAGTTGTTTAATGATGACACTCTCTATAATATGGTAGACGGTGCTATATATTCGGGATTATCTGAAGATAAAGTAATAGATAAGTTAGGAAGTACTCATCAAAGTTTAATTTCTGTGGCATTTGACACGTCTTTAACTACGGGAACCACTGGATCAGCTTCTTCAAAAATTAAAGATGTTTATGGAGAAATCACTATTTCTATAGCATCTGCATATAATAATAGTGATGAATACGTGCACGAAATAGCAGAATATATAGAAGATATGGTATTTTTTGATATAAATGAAACTCTCGCAGGAGTAACTACTTATCAATTTGTTCAAAGTGTACCAACAGAAATATTTTATGATAAAGATTTAATGATGTGGTGTGCGGCCATAACATTCAGAATAAATTATAGAACTACCGGACAGTATTAATAATTTTAGGAGGTAAAAAATAAATGACATTATCAAACTCTAAAGCACTTCATGAAGTGGCCGTGTGTCTTGAAACCACGGCATTCACTGCCGAAACCACCCCAGGAACTTATATTTTGGTGGAAGATGGAAGCGGCAAAATTCTAACTCCTCGTGGAGTAGATAAATATAAATCAAGCAAATATAATCGGCCAACTTTATCAGTGGCAAAAGCGTATCTTCCAGAAGTTGAAATAAAAACTTGGGGATTTTATACCGGAAACTTTACCGGGGAACTCTTTAATGCTGTTCTCGGATCAGATACTATGACAACTCCGACGGGTGCATCTATAGCAAGATTGCATACCATGACTTTGGGAGATAATTTAGACAGTTATACAATCTGGGATAAGACCGCAGTAACCGAACAGGCGATGTCCGGCGGAACTTGTGACAGTCTTAACGTAAGTGGACCACAAGATTCCCCAATGTCACTAACGGCAAAATTCTTCGGAACTGAAGTTAATACAGTCTCAACTTTTGGAACTGCGAGTTACATTTCCGAGACCGCACTAGCTAACGTTATTGCAGCGAGTCACAACTCTATAACTTTCGGAGTAGAGTCTGCAAATATTACTGATGTAACTTTCGATATTAAGAACGGAATAAAAGCAGACGAGGGAGTAACACAGGGATATTATCATCCTCGAAATATTATTGTGGGAAAAGACAGAGAAATTTCTGGAAGTTTCGATGTTTGGGATGAAACTGGCGAAATGCTTCTTGCGTATTGGGACGGCGACACTTCTTCACCTACGGCAACAACTCCAAACGAGAGACCATCTTATCCGTCTATCCAGTGTACTTGGACAGGTGCAGAAATTGAAGCCACTATCAGCGATGCATCACAAACTACTGGAACCGGGTTAGATGATGCAACTTCGGGTGGAACTTTTACCGGAACTGATGGTGACACTTACGTTGTAACTATTTCAAGTACTGGCACGCCGGATAATTTCACTTGGACTAAAAATGGTGGAAATACAAGTGGTCCCGTAGAAATATCTGGAACTGCACAAACTCTTTCAGATGGTGTAACTATTACATTTTCTGCAACCACTGGACATACTGCCGGTGACGCATGGACTATTATAGGATACAAATTTAATTATTATCTAGATATTAACTGTCCGTCAATTTATATCGACAGTATAACACCGTCCGAAAGTGACAACAGACGAAAAAATACGGTAAATTGGCATGCGGTAAAAACTTCAGGAACTCCAATAACCGTGACTTTACAAAATACTGACAGTACACAATATTAAATAGGTTGATTTATATATGTCAAAATATATTAATGTTTTCGATGATAAAGAAGCGGCAAAAGCATTTACTGACAATCCAATTCAGGTATTAACTCTTGAAAAAAAGATGTTTACAGATGAAGACGGAGAAGATGTTTATGCTATACTTCCGATAAAATATAAAGAAGTTAAAGCTATTACCATCATCGAACTTAATGATAAAGCAAACAAGGGAAAACGTAAGAAGAAATCTTCAGATGATGATGTACTATCAGTAGAAGATTTCTCGGATCGACAGATAGCTATATGTAATGCGGCATTTGTCGATCTTACAGTTACCGATTCGTTAGCCGGAACTGAAGATATTTCAAAGGGAAAAATCAGCATCAATGATTTTACCATAGATCAACTTAACTTAATTATGGCGGCAATTGCTCCAGGACTTCGTGAAATTTCTGACGACTTTCGAAAGAAAGTCGAAAGCGCAATTAGCAGCTATGGGGGAGATGTTCGGAAAACTCCCACACGAAATAGCAAATCTTCCGTGGAAGACATTCAAATTTAATTATGAATGTTGGTCCGCACTATCTCAAGTTCGAGAAGAACTGAGAGACGAAAATAAAAAAGAAAGAGAGTTAAGAAATCGCGGAATAAAACCTAAGACAGACTATGAAAAATTTTTGGAGTCACATAGAGAACACGGCCATATTTGAAAGAAATTTCAGATGTGGCCATATTTTTTATATAAAATTTTCGGAGGTGAAATAGAAATATGGCGGGCCACACATTAAGTTATATGGCAACGTTAAACTCTTCCGGATTCATGACCGGACTTAACCAAATGCTGTCCGGATTATCTGGATTTTCCGGAAGTCTTAACGGATTAAAAAGTGCGTTAGGAGGACTTGGTAAATTATTAACTAATCCGTTTGTTCTTGGCGCAGCTGCTGTTACTGGAATAGCATTAGCATTGGGATCCGCTACGGCAGCTGCTATGCAATGGGAAGATCAAATGGCGAACGTTGCAAAAACAACGGGAATGACGGGACAAGTATTAGCTGACATGTCCAAAAATATTTTGGATATTTCTATTAATTCAAGAACGTCTCAGCAAGATTTAGCTGCAATTGCTGCAACCGGCGGAACTTTGGGAATTTCTGATATAGATGAATTAACAGGATTTACCGAAGCTATTAATATGATGACAGTTGCGTTTGATATGACAGGTGAAGAAGCAGCTACACAAATGGCACATGTAGCAAATTCTTTTAATGCCCCAATTGAACAAGTTCAACAAATGGGAAACTCTATTAATATTTTAGGTAACAATTTCGCAACTACTGAAAGAGACATTATTAGTGCATTAGAAGCAATAGGGCCAACTGCAAAACAATATAACGAAACAATTGCAGATAGTGCAGCATATGCAACCGTGTTACTACAACAAGGGGTTGATCCGTCAGAAGTTGGAACGGGATTACAGTCTGCATTAAAAGTAGCAGCCGGAGATCCTAAAAAAATGTCGGCGTGGGCCGATTTAATGGGAATTAGTGTAGACGAACTTAACCAAAAATTAAGTACTGATCTATACGGAACTTTGCAACAATCTGGAGATGCATTGTTATCAATAGAAAATGAAGTGGAACGAAACGCTCTAGCTATGGAATTATGGGGCTCATTTGGCGGAAAGCAAATTGGAAAATTAATTGGTCAGGAAGAAAATTTAGCACGTGCTAGAGAAATGGCAAATGAACAGTATGGAATAACCGCCGGAGATCAAGGAGCATTAGTCGACGAGTATAACGCAAAAAATAATACAAGTTTAGGAATTATATCGCAAATAAAAAATACTATTGGTGCTATGGTAATAGAAATGGGCGGTGTCGTTAACTCATCATCACTTATGAAAGGGGCATTAACTGGTATACATTCTGCATTGATTACTATTAGAGATGTTGGACATAAAGCATTTGATTTTTTGAAAACTTCCGATATTGCAAAATCTTTTGGAAGTATGACATCTGGAATTCAAAAATATTTATCGTCAATAACAGGAAACTTGTCAAAATTATTTGATCCGATTAAACAATCTATTGAAAAAACGTTTGGAGAGGGAGCAATCGGCAAAGGAATTGGCGCACTATTTAATAATCTTACAAATGGTGCAGAAATTGCATTTGAAGCCATTGGAAAGGGATTTGAACTGTTGGCTTCTGGCGCAGAAGCACTTGGTCCAATTTTTGAGACTGTTGGAAAAACTATTGGATCTGCCATTGAAGTTATTGGCCCAAAAATTCAACAAGCAAAAACTTTTATTGAAGCATTTGCAAATGTTTTGAAAGAAAAAATTGCTAATAGCGAAACGGTTCAAAAAATAAAAACTGTATTTGATAATGTTGCGAATGCGGTTAAAAATGGTTTAGAATCTGCGAAAGAACATTTAAAGAATTTTACAGATGATATTAAAAAGTGGGTTGCAGATATTATAGACCATGTAAAATCTTTTATAGAGTCGTTAGGAATAATAGACAAAATAAAAGAAAAGTTGGGATTCGAAACAGAAGGAAGTTTCTTTAGTAACGTTATGGAAGAGTTCGACCGATTAAGTGAATCGTTGCTGAAAACGGGAACAGAAACCGGTGAAGAAATTGTTAATGCTGTTGAAGATAATAAAAATGGTATTATAGACGTCGGAACTGAAGCCGGAAAAGCAATGGCTAATGAATTCGAGTGGGCTCTTAGTGACGCATCGGGATTTATGCGAGGAATGGAACCAATTTATGAAAATGGAAATTTAATTGGGTGGCAATCTGTCAAAGAAAAAGAAAATGTTAATACGCCTTGGAAAGAATATACATCACCTGGAATTTCTGTAAAATCCGACACCGAAGATTATGCTGGGTATTATTATAAAAAATGGACTCGGAAGGGCTCCAAATGGGCAACCACTGGTACAATTTCTTTAGAATCTCCTGGTGTTTATGGAATACAAACATTTGAAGATTATGTCCAAAGACTACAAGATTATGGATACACTTTAGAAGAAATTGGTATATTAACTAAAAGCGTGAATAAAGAGAAATGGACTCCAATAGATGTTCCTGAAGGAGCATGGGGGTTAAAAAACATACGCGAAACTGTAGACGGATTTGAAGTTTTATCTAAATCTGATTTTGCCGGTGCGTTCGGTAAAGATGTCTCAGAGTTTTTAGAGTCCAACAAAGAATTTGCAGAAGGTTATTATTCGGACGAATCCGTTTCAGATATGTTAGCAAGAAAAACCCGCGCGGAAGAATTGTTATGGGAAGAAGCGGAATTTACGCGATGGACATCGTCTATGCCGATGGATATTCAAAATGCTAGTGAAGAAATCCAAAAAGCATTATATAATTTATATTCTGGAGAAGAAATTGCTGGAAGTACTGCGAGAGAGGGGGGAATATTCCAAAATTTCTTAGGACTTGACCAAGATTCGTTAGATGATTCTACAAAAGATATTATTAAAAATGTTGAAAGTGCATGGAATAAAATAATACAATATGCAGATGATTCTATAATATCTCAAGAAGATTGGAATATGTTGCAATCATATTTCGATCTATTAGAGAGTAAAGGAATTGATGTAACAGCAATAAAGACATTATTTAGTGAAAAAGTTGATGAGATAATCGGAGGAATGGATAAATATATTAAATCTCAAATGGAATCTTTGGGATCAGACGTCATACAATATTATGAAAATGGTCTATTAAAATCTGAAGCACAAGATATATATGATCGAGCACTTGGACTTGATAAACTTAGAGTAGAAAATCCGCAGCTTTGGGAAGAAATTGGTAATGCTGATATGGATGCATTCATTAACGAACTTATAGCGGCGGAGGGAGATGTTGCAAAAATAGCAGAAATAACAGGTCGTTATTATAGAGAACATTTTAATGATGGTGTATCGCAAACTTTAGATATTTTTGGAAATGTTGAACCAGAACAATTAATGTTTAACTTCGCTGAAAATTGGGAAGACAATGTTAAAAAGATAAAAGAAGACGTTACAGATTGGAATTTGTTTAGGGAAAATGTAGCTCTTCCAGCACTTAAACAATCTTTAGAACATGAAAAACAATTGCTATCAACCGGAAGCGAATCTAATTATAAAGTTGTTAAAGATTATATCGACGATCTAGTTAAACTTTATGGAGAAATGCCAGAAGCATTTGGCAAAGCCGAAATAGAACTTATTAATTCTTTGCAAAGTGCTGCTGGAAAGGGAGCATCTCATCAATCGTTAATAGATTTGATGGATAAATATTTAGGAACTGAAAAAGCAACAAAAGATTTAGCAGATTCTACTAAAAATCTTTACAATGAATATAATAATTTGGATGAATGTATTTCAAGTACATTCTCTGAATGGAGAAACCAGCAACCGGATATGTTTTATGAGTCTATTATCGGATCTACTGAAAATTATATTGCGAGAGTTAAAGAATTAGCTGAATTGGGACGAGCATCAGATACACAAATCGAATATGCGGCAAGTCTTAACGGGCAATCAGTAGATGAATTTTTAGGAAAGACGGCTGAACTCGAAAATGCTGCCAACATTGAAGCAATGTTAGAAAGTGATCAAGCACTTACAGACGCCGGAAATTTGGAAAGTGATATTTCTGCAATGGTTCCTGAGATGGAAGTGTCACTACTTACGACAAATGCATTGCTAGATGCGCAATCTCTGTTTGCATCAATTGAAAGAATGAATCCACACATGCAAGTTTCTGTAGATGTTAGTGCAAACGCCGGACAAATCGCAGATATTGCTCAAGCCGCCGTTAGGGATGCTATTGCATCAGCATATAGTGGATAGAGGGATATGAATGACCAATGAATTTTCACATTTTTGGAGTGTAGAATATACAGATGACTCGCGAGACTTAGAAGGAAATACCGTGAAGTTTCACGAGTTATCTTTTGATTTTATTAAACGATTTATATTAATGCCATATAATCTAAAAGAAGATCCTGTGATTCTGAGCATTAACAAACCAGAGAACACTAGAATAATTTTTAGAAAGCGACGACGGCAACAAATTAGTTTAAAAAGTGGAGAAACTGAAATATTGCCAGCTAAATATTTTATTGGTATTATAAAAGATGATGGATCGGACTTTTTGAAGAATGTCGAACTTGCTAAAGTAGATTGTAATGTTGATAAACTGGTAATGGCGACTTCGTTTTTATTCGATGGAAAATATATTGAGAATGCAAAGGGAACATCGGAAGTAAATATATCCGATGTTAAATATAAAGATATTATTATAAAATATATAGATGTAAATCCAATAATATTATAGGAGGAAAATATAAATGACAGCCACAGTCGATTTTGTTGTATATACTGGAGTTGCGCCGGGAAGTGGAGCAACACAAACCGGAATAAGATGGAAAAGTGCAGATGATGATGACACTTCAACTATTTTATATCCTGTAAGAATTCCTGACACTGGAACTAATTATTCTTATGTAGTTTCATCTAAAATAAATGTATCTGTCGCACCAGATACTTCTATAACAAATATGCAATTGTATGGAGATGGAGCGGGATTTGGAACGGGAATAACTGTTAATATTGGCGATCAATACCCGGTAACTTATGTTCAAGCAACTGGAACCCCCGGTGTAACCGGAACTATTATGACCACTGTTTATACCGGTGTCATTACTTCCGTAACAGATTTGTTTAGTTATACAAGCGGATCTCCATTAACTCTTCCCATGTTAAAAAATAGTGGAACTGGAGACTATACAAACTTTATTTGTATTCAAGCTTATGTAGGAACGACCGCAACTAAAGGAGCAAAATCTGCTGAAAATATAACGCTTCAGTATGATGAAGTTTAAGAGGTGGTCTTAAGTGGCCACTATAGGAATTTCTAAAATCGGATCGGCCCATATTGGTCTTGTTGCTATTGAAAAATTACGAATTAAAAATATTTCTACAGATATACTAATTTCGACTAAAACGTCCCAAAATATTTCTACTGATATATTATTATCAGAAACACGACCAGTCAAAAATATTTCTGTTGATATTATACTTCATAAACAACCGTCTATATGCATTAGTGCAGATATTTTAATTGCCGGCCAAGTTACGAAAAATATTGCCACTGATATTTTAGTTACTGAACAAATCGAGAAAAATATTAGTACAGATATTCACGTTTCAGAATTAAAGTCTAAAAATATTTCTACTGATATTATAACAACAGAACAAATCGAACAAAATGTTGCTACAGATATTATATTATCATCGTCGGCATCTCAAAATATTTCTACAGATATAATAGTATATAAATCACCATATTATTATATTAATGGTACGGATTTTACAGAATATATTTATGATGTTGAAGCGGATGGATTCGACCTTCAGATGAGTAAACTGTCATATCCAAATAGCAAAGATTATAACACGATTGATCAAGGGAGAAATCCATTAACATTCAAGTTTAAGATCCGAACAACCGATAGAATAATCATGAACGAATTTGTAAATATTTTATTAGGAACTCCTACAACTTTTTATGATGGATTCTCGGATTTTTATTATAAAGTTTCGCATATTGAAGCTGTACCAGAATATGATCAGAGACGATTTGTAAATTGTTTAGACTGTAAATTGGTATGTACTCATCCATGGCGAATAGCCGACGATGAAGCATCGTTTACCGCAACTTCGGAAAGTTTGCCGTACACTACAACGTCAACAATTACAAATCATGGACACATGGATTGTCCCTTGTACGAATTGTCAGTAACAGGAATTTATGCAAGTGGTAATCATCTTACTGACGTTGTTTTATATGTTATGGACGGTGTTACTGAAGAATCATCTTTAACGATATGCGATCAATTAAATACAAATGAAGTTATTGTATTGGATGACGACGGCAATCTTACATGCACTTATACAGATACTTTCGCAAGTGATACACTGTTTACCCAAGACGCAACTGCTTCCGGATGTGCGGTAAGTGGCGGTAGTGTGGCAATGGGGAACGATGACTACTTTTATTATAAGTTCTATGGTCCGGGGATTCTCATTGACAACATAAAACTTACTGCAAATATTTCTAATGTTACGGGATCGCCAGTCATTCAATATTCGACTAATGGAAGCGATTGGTCGGAAGCCGTTTCGACTGCGTCATTAACTGCAGGAAGTGGCAAAGAAACTGTTTATTATTTAAGCGGAACTAAGAAAAAATCGGATGTTTATGTTAGATTCTATAGTTCTGCTGCCGGAACTATGACTATTAATAGTGTAAAATTCGAGGGAGTCCGAGATGTAACTATTGCAAGCGATTTACCAAGTATCGGAACTGGAGAAAGCAGATCTATAAAAATTGACGGAAGTGGTTCGTCGACGGCAACAATTTCGGGATCATTCCGATATAGATTGTGGGCTATCTAAATGAATCAAATTTCGCTTGACGGAGGTGAATAAATATAAATGTCAGAATATACTTTTTATGTTACTAATACGGATGGTTCCACATTTTATGTAGATGTTACTAATTATAATTTCGACTGGTACGATGACAAAGCCCACAAATTATCTTTTACATGCTACAAGAAATATCCAGTTGAAGAGAACGCAATTATTTTAGTGAGTTACAAAGGGAGTTATCCCTTTGCGGGAACTATAGACAAAATTACTGAAAAAGATGAAACATATAAATGCGATTGCAAAAGTAAAGATGCGTTACTTGATCAGAGAATAGGAACCATTTACGAATACCCGGCAGCAACTACTATAACTCAAATGTTAAGCAGTTCGAAACCATCTGACAATTCTGATATTATTGGATTGTTGTATTGGGCGAATTCTGGAATTATCGCAGGTCCGGGAACTGGCGGATTTAAACTTTATTCAGGAACTACTTATTATATTTCTGGTGGAAGTTCGTCTTCGGTTTTTGGAGATGTTGATACTTCTGGAATTTTTGAAGATGATACTCCACTAGTAAAAGGAGGAAGTAAAAGTACATTAACTGCAGGACAATATTATCAAGACTCTACGGGATTGTATGTTAGATGTACTGATAATAAAGATCCAAAATATCATCGGATGAGTATTCCTAACTGGAAAGATACCGGGATAAGACTTGGTACTCTTAGTGGTGGAAGTACCACGTTTACAACTCCTTTTAGAGTTGGCCGAGACAAACTCTATAAAGAAATTATTAGAGTGATGAAATTCGGCGAAATGGAATTTCAATTTGTTTATGAGAGTCGGAATGGATCTTCTTATGTTTATTTGGACGGTAAAGCAGAAGTTGGAAATGGTTCAGTAACATCGCCAGTGAAACGTTATACTGAAAATAAGAATGTTGGAAAACTCGAAGATTCACGAGACACGAAAAAAGTTAATGGTGTTGTTGGACTTGGTTACGGTTCCGGATATACGCAACAGTTGGCGGCTTATGTAGATTTAAATGCGAGTGGAGTTTGGAGAGAGTCAACTTATTCGGATTCACATTTGTTTAGTGAGTATTTGGAGACTACTTTGGAAGATGTTTGGGAACAATGGAACGATAATCAGACGTATATTATTGATGACGTTTTGCCGGATTATTCGTTGGAGATTGGAGATTATGTAAGAATTACGCTGGATCAAGACGAAGAAGTCACGAAACGAGTTAAACATATCTCTATAAAAAATGACGAAAAGATGAAGTTGGAACTAAACAAAAGAATTCGTGATGCCGAAGACTTAATAAAATCAAAGAGTGAAATTTATGATAATATGTTAAATTTTATAGATACATATTATTCGAGTTATGAATTTCATTTTGATGGTAATGTAGATAATAATGTGCCACTGGATGTAAAATTTCGGATAGATTCAGATCAAATTGATGGAAATTTTGATTATAGATTTTTGTTGAGTCTTACTATTGATGCATTTAAATCAAATGTTGTATCAGTAACAACTAATTCTCTTTTTATTGCTTCATTTGGGTCAAATTCTATGATTTTACCGTCAATTTCTTCGTATATTTTACCATCAAATTTTATTGTTGGGACTCTATCAAAATCAAAGAT
>ERZ795051.2918-NODE-2918-length-18290-cov-4.960461_pt1 | contig 18290 bp, 5 predicted proteins | sample MGYA00375135_ERZ795051 | MGnify/ENA primary metagenome ERZ795051 (study PRJEB30180, sample SAMN05720222) | activated sludge metagenome | isolation source: Anaerobic digester | place: Japan | collected 2015-05-26 ... | reverse complement strand
ACCGCGGATTTTCCACGAAACTCCTCAGATCTCGGCCGCGCGCCTGCCATTGGCTCAGTTGCGCGTAAGAGACCTGCCAAGCCGTGTTGGTTCCAATGACGGCGCCTGGCGCCAAATCGTACAGGTTGAAGTCGCCGAGAACCGACGCGCCCGGACCGTTCTCGACGAAAATCGGCATGGCGTTGGTCGCACACAGGATGCTGTTGGAGACCAGCACCCCGACGCGGGTCCAGACAGCGCCGCGGGCATTGCCCCAGAAGGTGCAGTTCTCGATCAGATCGCCTCCCAGCCCTTCGCACACGTAGCCGAAGTTGCGGTTGGCCCAGACGCGGCCGTTTCGGAAGCGCACGCCGCTGCTGCCGGTCGTCGTCAGGCCGTTGGTGGCGTTGTTGTACAGATCCAGGCGCTCCAGGGTGGCCCCCGACACGTTTTGCAGCAGAACGCCGTTGAGGAAATTCGCCAGGCGCAAGTCCCGGACCTCGATGTTGCGCGTATTCAGCAGATGGAGCCCGTTGGCGGTCCCGTTGCCCTGCAGCAACGATCCGCCGGCGGCGTAGTTGGTGCTGCCCTGGATGATCAACGGGAATTCCTCCGTGCCGGTGTTCCGGTCGCGGACCGTCACGCTCGTCCCGGACGGCAGCGCATAGGTGCCGGTGTCGATGAAGACCCGGTCGCCCGCGCCCACGGGATAGTTGGCGAACAGGTCCACCAAGCTGTTGATCGGCGTCGTCCTGTTCGTCGGATTGGCTCCGCTCCCGGCGGAAAGCCCTGGACCGTCGCAATAGACGTCGTTGGTGGTGCTGGCGTCGTTGACGTAGTAGTCGTAGGTCCCGGACTTGACCACGACGGGCTGGTCGGAAAAATCCCAGACGTTGGTGTTGCCTTCGTAGACCACCCGCCAATTCAGATTGAGGCTCAGCGGAAGGCCGGAAACGTCCCAGGGATATTCCCGTGACGCGGCCGACAAGTTGGTCGCGATCGTCGTCCAACTGAGCATGAGATCCGTCGAATACTCCAGCGAGACTTTGGCGTCGGGCGGCATGCCGCCGTGCAGCCAGTACAGCAGGACGTCGCCCGACATGACGCCTTCTTCGTTGTAGGACACGACCCGCAGCCAAGGATTGGTTTTGGTCATGGAAGCCTGTTCCGTACCGCCGTAGGCGCCGAGGTTGACGATGTCGCCGTTCGGCGCCGGCTCGTTTCCGACGGGCCAAGCGGCCGGCCCCGCGTCCACCAGCGGCGAAAGCGCCAGATCGTTGGTCCAGGTGCGCGTGCCTTCGACGAAACGGCCACCGGGACTCTTGGGATGGAAATCTCCGTTGACGGCGTTCGCGAATTCGGGATCCAGCGCCATGCTGTGCCGGTCGGAACCGTTGAGCTCGCTCCAACCCGGCAAGCTGCCGTAGTAGACGTTGCCGCCGACCGACATGGTTTGCTCGGCCAGCAAGGCGCCGTTGCGCCGGACGTACGCGTTGTAATCGCCCCGGAAAGCGGTCGCGGCGTTGGCGCTGGCGGCAAACAGGTAGACGCGTCCATTGACGCCGTTGGCCTCCAGCACGCTGTTGGTGACGGCGAGGCTGCTGGAGTCGAGCGTTGCCGAAACGGGACTGTCCCACAGCACGCTGTTTTCGATGGCGAAACTGCTGTTGCCCAGCACGAGGGCCACGCCGCCCGTCGTGCTGTTGTTCTGCCAGAGAACGGAACGGACCAGCTTGGTGTTTTCGCAGAAATCCTGCGTTAGACCGGAAGCCCGGTTGTTCTCGATGCGCACGCGGTCGAAAACGCACCCGACGGTCCGGTAGGCCCGGACGCCGGTCTGCGCGCCGCGGATGGTCAGGTTCCGCAGCCGGACGTTGACGGCGTAGTCCAACGCGAACACGTGCGGGGTCGAGATCGACGGGGCCTGGAACACCGTGCGGGCGGCGGGATTGGTGCTGCCCTGGATCGTCACGTAGCGGTTGCTGGAACTCGAGTCGTTTTGGTTGATGGCGATCGGCGGCGCACCGGCAACGTATGTACCGGCATCCACGTAGACGACGTCCTCTTCGGACAACTCATAGGCGTCGAGAATGGCCTGCAGACTGGCCTTGGGCCGGTCCGGCGTCAACCCATGGTTGGCATTGTCGCCGGGGGCGGTGCAATAGACGTCGCCGTTGGTGCTCGCGTCGTTGACGTAATAGGGAATCGTGCCGCCGTTGCGGAGGATGAAGGTCGAGATCGAGGTGGCGGTGATGAGATCGTCCTCCACGCACGTGATGCGCCACAAACCCTGCGCCGAACGGCCGAAGGACTCGCTGTTCCAGAGATAGCTGCCGGCGGCGGCCGGCCAACCGCTCACCACGTTGGTCCACGTCAGGCCGGCATCCGGCGAATACTCGATGCGGACCGTGTAGTTGGTGGCGGCGCCGCCGGCGGCCCAGCGCTGGGTCACGACGCCCGAAGCGCTGCCGCCGTCGACGAGCGTCAGCTGGGTGATCCAGCCGCTGAGCGGCGTCTTGCTGGCTTCCGGCGTGCCGCCGTACAAGCCGACGTTCAGCCGCCGGCCGTTGGGATCGGGTTCCGCCGTCCATGCCATGGATTGGGGATGGCCGGCGTCGATCAGGGGCGAATTGGTCATGTCGTTGGTCCAGATGCCGGCGGCCGCGAGGTAGCGCCCCCCGCGGCTCTTGGGATGGAAGTCGCCGCTGCCCGGATCGGCCAGCAGCGGATCCTGCGCCAGCGAATGGACCTCCTGCCCCGTTGCCAGCGTCCAGGCGGAAACCGAAGCATAGACGGACGTGCGCGCGGAAGAGGAAGAGCCCGTCTGCAAGGCGCCAACGGCCGCGTCGGGATGCGCGACGTACAGGTTGTTGTAGTCGCCCTGGAATCCCATGGCCGAGGCGTCCGCCATCACGTACATGCCGAAGGAGCGCGGCCGGGCCATGCCGAAAACGCTGTTCGAAGTCCGGATGAAGCCATCGACCAGATGAATGCCGTAGCGGTTGGACCACAGCACGCAGGAGCCCAGGTCCATGGATCCGAAGCGCTTGGCGTCGAACAGGATGCCCGCGTTCTGGTTGCCGGACAGCACCGAATGCGACAGGTTGAAATTCGAGGACGATCCGCTGATCGAGACGCCGTTTTGACATCCCTGCACGTTCAGCCAATCGCCGCCGATAAAATAGCTTTCGTCCACGAACAGGCCGTTGGATGCTCCGGAGATCGACAAGTGGCTGAAGCGGATGCCGTAGGTGTTGTCGAGGTGGAAGGCCGCCGGCTCGGAACTCGCCAGCAGATAGCGGGATCCGCCGGCCGCCACGTTCGTACTGCCGACGACGTTGACCTGCGTTTCCGCACCTTGGGCGATGCCGCCGGCATCGAGTTCGCCGAACGTCGTCGGGGCAGTCGCCTGGTAGAGGCCGGTATCCACGTAGATCACGTCGCCGGACTCGAGGTTGTAGACGTCTAGGATTTCCGAAATCCAGCGTTTGGGCGAATCGGCCGTCGCGCCGGTATTCGTCGAACTGCCGCGGGCCGTGGTATAGACGTCGCCGCTTTGCGATTCATCGTTGACGTAGTAGCGGACCGGTCCGTTCTTCAGCACGAAGTTCAGTTCGCTCGTCGCGCCCACCGCCGGATCCGATTCATCCACCACCCGCCACAGGGCCAGCGGCGACGACGGCACGCCGGAACTGTTCCACACCACCCCGCCGAGATCCGCTGGGACACCCGCCGCCACCAGGATCGGCCAAGTCGCCCCGTTGTCCAGGGAGACTTCCAGACGGACGGTATGGCCCGTGGCCGCCCCGGAAACGGTCCAGTTCAGCGTCACTTGGCCGGACGCCACGCCGCCGCGGTTGAGCGTCAACAGGCGCAGCGTGGAATTGGTTTCCGACTTGGAGGCGAACGGCGTCCCGCCATAGAGGCCGATGTTGACCCGACCGCCGTTGGGCGCGGGTTCGCGCTGCCAGGCGTCCGAAGCGGGATCGCCTGCATCGATCAACGGCGAAGAGACGGAGTCCTGGACCCAATTGGTGCCTGAGACCCAGCGCCCCGCCCGGCTGCGCAGTTGGAAGATGCGGTTCGTCACGTCGACCAGCAGCGGATCGGTGTCGAAGGAGTGCGCGTCCTGGCCGGAGGCCGAAACCCAGGAACCGACCGTATCGTAGATGATCGGCACCGGCGAAAGGTTGCGCTCTATTTCCTGGCGGAACACGCGGCCGCCCGATCCCAGCCAGATGGAATTGTAGTCGGCGAACAGCTGGTCGCCGACGCCGAGGCCGTAGACGTATTGGTTGGGCGCCACGGACAAGACGTTGTTCCGGACGGTGGCCTGGTTTTGGCCGCCGATCTGGATGGTCGTCCCGGCGGTGCCCCAGAACACGTTGTGCTGGATCACGGGAAACACGGTGTTCGTCGCCTTGTCCCAGTTGGCCACGTTGACGGCGGTGGTCACGCTGTAGGCGACGCAATTGGAAATGCCCAGACGGGAGCCGCCGTTCAGGTTGAAAGCGACGTTGGCGAGCCCAACGGCGATCCATTCCGCGGAAGCTCCGATGCAATTGTTGAAAGCCACGGCCGAACCAAGCGCATTGGAAACCGCGAAGTTCCGCAGCTGGATGCCGATGGCGTAATCGGCCTGGATGCCGACGCCGCCGCTCTGGAAATTGCGATCGATCACCGTGCCGTTCACCAGCGAATTCGTGCTGCCTTGGAAAACGACCGGATTGGTGGCCAGCGTCCCGGCCGAGTCGGCCTGGGAAATCCGCCACGGCACGACCGGAGTGTAGAGGCCCGTATCGACGTAGACGACGTCGCCGCCCTCCAGATCGTACTTGGCCAGCAAGGAATTGAGATCCGCCATCGGCGCCGCGGGCGTCAAGCCGGAATTCCCGTTGTTGCCGACCGCCTCGCAATACACGTCGTTGGTCCGCGAGTTGTCGTTGACGTAGAAGAAGAACGGGCTGTTGCGGACGGAGAAAAAGCCCGTGCTTTGCGTTGAGCTGCCGTCCGATCCATCGATCCGCAGGTAGGCCTGGACGGATTGTTCGCTGCCGGTCGTGTCCCAAATCCACGAGCCGGCGGCCGCGGGCACGTTGGTCGCCAGCATGGTCCAGTTCGCCCCCCCGTCGGCCGAATACCAGATGGAAACCGTGCCGCCGTTGGTGATGGCGCCGCGGGCGATCCACTGGATCCAGACGTTGGTTCCGGACGCCCGGCCGCCGGCGTTGAAACTGATGAGCGTCAGCGCGCCGTTGGTCGGCGTTTTGGAGGCTTCCGGGGTATTGCCATACCTGCCGATGTTGGCGCGGCCGCCGTTGGGTCCTTCTTCGGCGGCATAATCCGCCGCCGGATCGCCGGCGTCAATCAGCGGCGAGGTCGCGGCATCGTTCGTCCAGCTGGCCAGGGCCGGCACCCAACGCCCGCCGGCGCTCTGGAGGCGGAGGTCCCGACCTGGGGCATTGGCAAACAACGGATCATGCGACAGGCTCTGGCCGTCCTGGCCGAAGCCGCTGCCGGTCCAGGCGCCCATCGAGTCGTATTCGACGCTGAACGGCCCGGTGTGGGACAAAGCCGCCAGCGCGCCATTGCGCAGATAGAGATTGTTGTAGTTGGCCCACAGGTTCCCATAGATCTCGTAGGCGGGCACGCGCGTGCCGAAGGCCCCCAGGATGCTGTTGCTGACCGAAACGGACGAGACGGCGTAATCGGGCGACCCGCCGGCCTGCGGGATGTTCCGCGTCACGACCTGCGCAGCCGCGTTGGACCAGAGCGTGCCGAACTCCAGCCGGGTGTTGAACGACGCCTCGCTCACCAGGCCGTTGGTCTTCGCGAAGGCGGCGACGACGTGCCGCAGGAAGACGTTGGAACTGGTCATGACGTAGAAGCCATGTCCGGCGTTCCACACGTCCACTTCGTCGAACACGACGTCTTCCGACGAGCGGATCGTGGCGCCGGCGCCGGGGGGCGCCTGGAAGCGCAGGTTGTTCACCTGGATGCCGCGAGCGTTTTCCAGATGCAGCCCGTGCGTGAACCAGGTGCCGGCGGCGGCCGGGCTGCCGCGGATCACGACCGGCTCCGCGGGCGTGCCGCTGTCGAGATACCCCAGCCGGGTGGACGTGGAGGCCTCGTACAAGCCGGTGTCGATGCGGACTTCGTCGCCCGGTTCCAGGTCGTACCGGTCCAGCACGTCCGCCAGCGACGGCAGCGGCAAGTCCGGCGCCAAGCCGGTTTGGTCAGTGGAACCGGCCGCCGACGTGAACACGTCGTTGGACCTCGAACCGTCGTTCACGTAGTAGACGACGCCGGAATTGTGGATGGCAAAATCGCGTTCCGACTGGTTGGTCCACGCCAATTGTTCCACGCACTGGATCTGCCAGCGGACGGTCGGCGCGGATGGATAAGCCGTCGTGTCCCAAACATAGGCGCCGGCCAGGGCCGGATTCGTCGAAACCGTTTGGTAGCTGGCCCCGCTATTGGTGGAAATCTTGACATAGACGTTGTAAACCGCCGTGGTGAAAGCCGCGCCGCGGGGGGTCCAGCGCAAAGTTACCGTGCCGCGCGCGATGCCGCCCTGGTTGTAATCCAGCAATACGAACGTGCCCTCGGCCGGCGTTCGGCTGGCATGCGGCGTGTTGCCGTACACCCCCAGATTGGACCGATTTCCGTTGGGAGCGCTTTCCTGCGCAAAGGGCTGGAGCGGATCGGCCGTATCGACGAGCGGCGAGGTTTCCGCATCGACGACGAAATTGCTGATGGCCGGATCATAGCGTCCGCCGGCGCTGCGAGGATGCAGATCTCCAGCCGCCAAATCGGCGAACAGCGGATTGGCCTCGAACGAGTTGGCATCGCCGGAACTGGCGGCTTGCCAGGCGTTCAAATCTGTCAGGCCCGTTTCCGCGATGCCGAAAAGAATGCCGGCATTCGCCACCCGGGCGAACAAGTTGGTATAGGGCCGGTAATAAGCGTTGTAATTGCCCTGGAAGGCATCGTGAGCGACGCTGAAGACCACGTGGGCCGGACCGTTGGCCACGAAGACGCTGTTGCTCACGTAGATCCGGCCGGACAACGCGCTCAGCAGCGCCCCGGTGGAAACGGCCGTGCCGTTGCTGGCCGCCGCCACGGAAGCGATCACGCCATTGAGCCAGTGGTTCGTCGCCGCAGGCACACTGGCAGAAGCCGGTGCGACCATGTGGAAGCCGGTCCGGAAGAAATTCAGCGCGGCGCATTGGATGAACCGGTTCTGGTCGGAACGCACGCTCAGTTCGAAGGCGTTGCCCGCCGCGCCGACCGACCGCACCCGCAGAAAGCGGTTGGAACTGGATTCCGTCAGCAGCAATCCCCGGCCGCCGCCGTGCAGCCGCAGGTCGCGGAACTCCACGTTGCGGCTGTATTGCAGATCGACGACGGCGCCGCCGCTCGAATTGGTGATCACGGTGCCGCCGGCAGCCTCGTTGGTGCTGCCTTGGAAGACGAGATAGTTCGTGGAAGACCCCGAATCCACCCGGATTTCCAGGGGCGCGGTCAAAGCATAGATGCCCGTATCGACGTAGACGGTGTCGCCATGGTCCACCTTGTATCGTCCCAGCAGCGTCGCCAGCGAATTCAGCGGCGACTCGGCGGTCAACCCGGTATTGGTGGAGCGGCCGATGGCCGTGCAATAGACGTCGCCCACTTGGCTGCCGTCGTTCACATAGTATGCCAAGGGGTCGTTCTTGACGGCGAACAGCGTTTCCGTCTGGCCGTAGAAATTCGTGTCGGATTCGAGTTCCACCCGCCAGACGCCCATGGCGGTGCTGAGGAAGTTGGTCGTGCGCCACAGCACGCCCGTGGTCGAGCCCACGTTCAGGTAGACGTTGGTGGCGACGTTGGTCCAGGTCGCGCCGCCATCCGCGGAAAAGAGGACGCGCACGAGCTCGTTGCCGACGAAGCCGTTCCAGGACCAGAACAGCTGGGAATTGCCGCGGATGGTGCCGCCGTCGGACATCGTCAACGGAACGATGGTCGGCAGGCCGGAACTCTTGCTGGCCTCGGCCGTGTTGCCGTACAGCCCCACGTTGACGCGGCTGCCGTTCGGAGCCGGCTCGTTGGAGTAGGCGGAATAGGCGTGCGGGGACGGCGCGCCCAGATCGATCAGCCGCGAGGTCGTCGCGTCGTTGGTGACGAACGCGCCGGCGAGCGGATCGAAGCGTCCGTACTGGCTCTGGAGATGGAAATCCAGCGCCGCGGCGTCGGCGAAATCCGCCGCGTAGCCGGAGCTGTTCACGTCGTTCGAAAACGACGTGCCGATCTGCCAGTCGATCAGGAAGCGTTCCGCGGCGCGGCCGGCGCCCCCGCCCACGTTGGCGCCTTCGGACACGCGGACGTTGTTGTAGTCGGAAGACAATTTGCCGGCGCCTTCCAGGTAATACACGTAGCGCTGGCTGCCGGAAGCCTCGAGGATGCCGTTGAAGACGTCGACGTTGCCGCCGCGCACGTTGACGTCGGCCAGGCCGTTGTCGCGCATCAGGTTGCCGATCGCCTGGACCACCGCGCCGGTGTTGGCCTGCAGACCGTTGAACAGGCTTTGCTCCAGGATCGACCGCGTCAAGCCCAGCCGCGTGCTGCCGGTGGCATAGATCGCGTTGGTCACGCAATAACCCGCGCGGATGCGTTCCAGCGCGACGGAACCGCCGTTGTCGATCTGAATGCCGACATAGGCATTGGAAACCATGAACGAATCGAAGTTCAACCCGTCCGACTGCAGCAGATGGATGCCGGCGGCGCCCAACGTCCGGCTCGAACGCTTGAACACGGTTCCGGCATAGGGCCGGTTCGTGTTGCCGGTGACGCGGACGGGGTTGTTGCTGGTGCCGGAATCCTTCATCCAGATGCGGATGGCGTCCGACTCCTCGTAGGTCCCCGTGTCCACCCAGATCCGGTCGCCGGGTTCCAGATCGAAGCGCTCGAAGGCGGCCCGCAGCGAATTCAGCGGCGCGCCGGGCGTCGCCATCCAGTTGTCGGCGGCGCCGGGCGCGGAAACGTAGACCGCTTCGTTGGTGTCCGGCGTGGCCACGTAGATGTTCAGGGGGTTGTTGCGGACGGCGAAGAAATTGGTGCTTTGGGACCAGACGTTGGTATCGTTCTCGAGCACGACGCGCCAGGTTCCCGCCGGGGTGTCGGGCAAGCCGTCCACGGTCCATTCCGCCCAACCGTTCGTGGCCGGAATGCCGGCAGCCACCGAATTGGTCCAGGTCTTGCCGCCGTCCATCGAAACCCCGACGGTCACCGTCTGGGTCGTCAGGCCGCCGCCCGCGATCCAGACCAAGGGCACCGTGCCGTTGGACACGCTGCCGGCATCCGCGAACGAAGCGGCCTGCAGCCAAGGCAGCGAAGGCGCGATGCTGGCCGCCCAGGTGCCGCCGTGCTTGCCGATGTTCACCCGCCCGCCGTTCGGGCTGGGCTCGTTGGTCCAGGCCGTCGAAGCGGGATTGCCCGCGTCCAGCAAGGGCGACGACACGGCATCCGTCGTCCGTTGGCCGTTGGGCAGCCGCCGTCCGAGGGTTTCCTTGGTCTTGAGGTGATAGTCGTACTGGCTCGGATCGGCCAGCAGGGGATCGCCCGGAACGCTGTGGAGTTCCAGTCCGCCGGTCGCGCGCTGCCACGCCGCCAGATTGTCGGCCTTGACGCCGGCGGCACGATGTTCGCCCACGCGCGTGAGCGACCCGGCATGCAGACCGTTGTAATCCATCCGCAATCCGTTGGTGTTCTGGATCGAAACCAGGATCGCATTGGTCGCCGTGGAAGCCAGCACGCTGTTTTCCAGCAGCAGGTCCGTCGCCGGTCCGACGTAGACGCCGTAGGTTCCGTTCTCCCAGAAAACCGAATGCCGGACGGCGACGTTCGTCGCCTGGGTCAGGTACAACCCGACGCTGCCGCCGTGGGCCACGCAGCGGACCAGTTCGTTGCTGCGGGCGTTGTCCAGCAAATCGAATGCCCGGCTGGTGGCGCCGCGCACTTCCACGCCGTCGAGCGTCACGTTCGTGGTGCCGGCCAGCGCCACGCCGCGGACCACGTTGCTCAACGCCACGTCGCGCAGGACCAGATGGGCCGCGCCCGCGCGGAAATCGAATCCCACCGGCCGCGGCACGACGCCGCTTGAGCGGAAGAGGCTGCCGCCCGCCGCCGCGTTCGTGCTGCCGGCGATGACAACCGGATTCGTGGCCGAACCGGAGAAAGCGGACGTCAGCACGATGGCGTTCGTGGCGGTATAGACGCCCGTGTCGACGTAGATCCGGTCGCCGGGCCCCAACTGGCCCAATTTGGCCAGCAGGGCGTGCAGGTTGCGCATCGGCGCGCCGGCGCTCGATCCCGCGTTTGCGTCGTTGCCGATCGCCGAACAATAGATGTCGTTGGTCTGCGAATCGTCGTTCACGTAGAAGGCGAACGTCCCGTTGCGATAGGTGAAGTTGGTCGGCGACTGGCTGCTGGCCGTCGGCACGGCGCCGTTCACGTCGATCCGCAACAAGGCCTCGCGCGAGGACGTGTTGTCCGGCACCGGCACTTGGTAATAATAATGTCCCGCCGAGGCCGCGACGTTCGTGGCAATGGCCTCCCAGGACTCCCCGTTGTCGCGCGAAAGCCAAATTGTGACGGTCGCGCCGGGTTCGTATTGGCCGGCGTTCCAGCGCACCCAGCCGCCCGCCTGCGCGTCGAGCGTGCCGCCGTCGCGATAGCTGGTCAGCAGGACCCAAGCGTTGGTATGGGACTTGCTGGCCTGCGCGGTCCCGCCGAAGAGGCCCGCATTCAAGCGGTCGCCGTTCGGCAGGGGCTCGTTGGAAACCGAAGCGGCCGGATCGCCGAAGTCGATGGCAGGCGAGTAGTTCGTGTCCGTCGCCACGAAATCCGCCAGGTTCGTGTCCCAGCGGCCGGCGGGGCTGCGCAGGTGGAAATCGCCGTTGGTCGCATTGGCGAACAGCGGATCGGCATAGACGCAGTTCGACCACCCGTAGCCGATTTCCTGCAGCGCCGTGAACGAAGCGATGTCTGATTTGGGCGCCACGCCCCAGACAACGTTGTAGCCGGCGGGAACCGGCTGGCTCCCCAGCAGCCAGGTGCCGTTGCCGAGGATGCTGTTGGAGATCGCCAACGTGTTGGTCCGGGCCTGGATCAACGTCGGGCTGCCCCAGATGACGCCGTTCAGCCAGTGGTTGGAGCGGACCGAAGTGGTGACGAAGTCCGCGTTGATCGCCTGCACGGCGTTGTTGAGCGCCTGGCAGCGCTCGAACCGGTACCCCGACGCCGCACCGACCAGCAGCACGCCGTATTGGTTGCCGGTGAACTTGACGTTCACGAAGGTCAGATCCGCGGCGTTGTTGCCGTAGAAGCCGCGGTTGCCGTCGGCCAGTTCCAGGTTTTCCAGAACCCAGGACTGCACGCCGTTGAGTTCCAGCGTGTGCACGGACGTGCTGCCGCCTCGGCTCAGTTTCGAACCGTTCGGGCTGCCGACGATGCGCACAGGCCGGCCGGCCGCGCCGGAATCGAACGCCGTGGCAAGCAAGGCAATGTTGGTCGTATAATCGCCGGTGTCCACGTAGACGACGTCCCCGCCCTCCAGATCGTAGGCGTTCAGGATGGCCTGCAGGCCGCGCTTGGGCGCATTCGAGGCAATGCCCAGGTTGGCGTCGTTCCCGAGGCCCGAGCAATAAACGTCGTTCGCCGGGCTGCCGTCGTTGACGTAGAACGTGAACGTCGCGTTGGTGGTGGCCCGCACGCTGAACGGCTTGGCGTTGGTCGAGGCGAAGCCGGACGCCGGATCCCGCACGCGCCATTGGACCGCCGGGAAACTGAAGGCGGGGGCCCACAGATAGACTTCGTTCGTCGCCGGCACCGTGGCGATCGCGTTCGTCGTGGCCCACTGGTTGGTCGAGTACTCCAGCACCACGTCGGCCCCTGCCAGATTCGTGCTGGCCACCCATTCCAGCCGGCCGGTCTGGATCAGATTGCCGCCGTCGTTGAACGACATCGCGAACGTCCAGGCGTTGGTCCGGCTTTTGCTGGCTTCCGCCGTGCCGCCGTAGAGCCCCACGTTGAGCCGCCCGCCGTTGGGATCGATTTCCGTCCCGACCGCCGCCCCGACCATGCCGAAGTCGATCGCCGGACTGTGCTCCGTGCTCGTCTGCCAAGTGCCATTGGACAGATAACCGGTCGCGCTCAGCAAATGGAAATCCGAGGCTTCCACATTCACGAACTTCGGGTCGGCATAGACGTTTCCGTACCAGTTGGTGGACATGCGGTACAGATCGGCTATCGTCTCGGCCGTGGGCAGGATGCCGTCCGTCGTGTAGAAGACGTTGCGACTGCCGCGTTCGGGCATGGCCGTGCTGGAGTAGAAGGCATACTTGCCCATGACGATGCAGTTCACCATGTTGCTCATGGCGCCGGCATAAGGCGAAATCGCCCCTTCGTTCTGCGCGATCGCCACGCAGTGCTCGAGGTAATTGCCGCGGCAGGTGCCCGAATTGGCGATGATGGACTGGGTGGACCTCATGACGCAGCGGCGGAAGGCATTGCTGTTCGAGGCGTTTTCCCAACGCAGCGACCAGTTTGCCTGCCCGACCACGTTCATCCGGATGAATTCGCAGTATGCGGCGCCGGTCAACACCACGCCCGATCCGCCGCCCATCACGTTGATGTCTTGAAATCGCAGATAATGCCCCCGTACGGAAAAGATGTAGCCGCTGCCGCTGAAGACGGTTCCCCCGGCGGCGAGATTGGTGCTGCCTTGGAACACGATGTTGCTGGCGGCGGTGCCGGCGACCGTGTTGCTGACCACCGTCGGCGCATAGCTGCCGGTATCAATCAGAACGACGTCTCCGGGCAACAGAGCGGTCGTGCCGATCAGGTTGGCCAAGGTCGCTTTGGGCTGGCTGGGAAGCGTTCCCGGGTTGGCGTCGTTGCCGCCGGCCGTCGTGTAAACGTCGTTCACCGCATCGTAGGCGTCGTTGACGTAATAGGTCGCCGACCACGCCGGGCCTCCTGCCAGCAAAACGCACAAGCCGACGCCCGCCATCCAAATTCGCGATTTCATGTTGTTCCGTCCTCGCCAGCCGCTTCGCGCAAGACTCCACAAGTGCACAAGCCGCCTTAATTTGAATATAATATAGGCAGCCGGATCTTGGCAAGCGCGCGGGCTGCTTTTTTCCGGGCGAACGGGGCCGGGTGGAAGGGATCCGGCAGATGATTTTTGTGGCCAGGCCAGCGGACATCAGACCGCCCCATTTTTCCCGCCCCCCCTCGACCCGCCCTTTGCGGGTCTGGATTCGCCATTTGCCGGCCCTTCCAGCCTCCGGCCCCCCAGTCTACAGTCTCTGGTCTACGGTCTGCCGGTCTATGGTCTCGCTTCTCCGTCCCCCATGGCCGCCACCAAGGGTTGGGCCGCCACCGACCAGTCCAGCGATCGTTCCGTCCACTCGCGGGCCTGGCGACAGGCGGGATCGTACGCGGCAGGATCCATCTCCAGCCGTTCCAGCACCTCCGCCAAGGCCGCGCGGACGTCTTGCGCAGAAATGACCGACGGGAACTTGGCCAAGTCCTCGAAGCCCCGCAACCCGATCGGCGTGGCGACCACGATTTTGCCATGGGCAACGTAATCGGGAACCTTAAGGCTGGATCCTGTGCCGCTCTTCATCGGTGCCAGGGCGATCTCCGCCAAAGCATAGAGAGCCGTTTTGCAATCCTCGGAAACGGGACCCGTGACAACGAGATTCTCGCCGGCGAGTGTACGGCCGGTATTCCGCAGCGCGTTAAGGTTCAATCCAACAACAACGAAAACCACTTCAGGGAAAGCAGGCGCCAATTCCTTTGCGATAAGATCCACAGCCTCGAAATTGGGATTGTGATGGGCTCCGACAAAGACCGCGAGCGGTCGCGCAAAACCCACAGCCCGACGTCGCTGCCGGGCCTGGCTGGGCCAGACTGCTTGGCAGGCTGCCACATCCACTCCGTTTGGCACTACCACCATATGGGCAGTGACGGCTGGATTTCTATCGCGGACACGCCCGAGATCCCGCTCCGTGCAAAATGACGCAACCGACACATGTCCAACGACATGCCTCTCCATTGTCAACAGCCTGCTTACCAGGTTTTCCTCTTTGCAGGAATACGATTTTTGGAGAAATTGGGCATAATCGTTTGGCGCGTCATAGCAGACACACCATCTTTTTTGTTGGAAACGCTGGACGACAGGCCAAGCTATCGGTGATTCGAATATACAAGCTCGGACATGGCTTGCCAAAATGTCCATCGTGACATTGAAGCCGATCAATCGGTCGAAATAATCGGTAAAGGCAAAATATGCGATGGCCCCGCCCTGCAACCGCTGTATAAATTCGGCCTCTGCCGGCACCGCAATTAAATGGCAGTCAGGGCACAGCTCTTGGCATGTAAATGTTTTTGTGCTCCACGCACTGGTCAACACCAGCACGTTGTAATCCCGGCTCAAGACCTTCGCGATGCCGGCAATCCGCTGTCCGCCGCCCGTCCGCAGTTTCCAGATATCGAACGGCACCACATAGACTAAAACGGGCTTGGCCGAATGGGTAACAAGCCGGTGCAGACAAGCGGACATCCGTAGGAGAGCCCAACGCCGCGGACCGAGGAAAAATCGAAGGGCCCGGCGCCACAGGGGAGATTTCACGGACATTTCCCCCCAGGTTGGACTAGCACTTTCTGCCGGAAGCAATTGTGCCACCGCCCGCGCCAATGTAGGCACATCGTACTGGAACGCCAACTCGTGCTCCGCCATAGCGGCCAACTTCCCAAAGGCTCCGCGGGAAGTCAATAACAGACCTCAGGAACTAGCCAATCTTGCTGCGCGCTTGGGGAACTTGTCAATTTGGCAACCTGTGCGCCCGCCACGCGGGAGCGCCAAGGCGCCGGGCTTCGCGAGCGAAAACGCCCATATCCTGCAAGTGGTCGATACCGTCCGGGCGGCCACGCAGGAGCGCGGCATCTACATGATGGACCTCGGTTTCGACCGCGCCGAACTGCTTTACCCGCTGTTGGCTCGCAAGCTGAACTTCGTCGTCAGACGAGTGGGCGCCCCCCAGATGATCGGCCGCTACGACGCGCGGCGGGCGGACGAAATCGGCCGGACCTGCGTGATGCGCTGCGCCTAGACGGTGAGCGCGAACGGGCGGGACACAGGGAAACGGCTGCCGCTTGAGCTCGGTTGCATCCCCGTGAAACTGCCGGAGCGGCCGGAGCAGATATATCTGGCCGGCGAGCGGGGTTTCGGAGAAGAACCAATGCTGCTGGTGAGCAGAGTCGCGTTTGCGTTCTCCCGCAAAAGCCTCTGGGCAATCGTGTGCGGATACCCGTGTCGCGAGCCGGAGGAAGATACCACTCTGCTTGTCAAACAAAGCCATCACCTGGAACACATGCGCGTGCTGCGCTACGAGCGCTTGCGCAACCTGACGGCCTTGGTGCTGGCCGCCGTCTACTTCGCCGCCATGTGGCTGGACGAATACATCAAGCTGGCCGTGCTGACCACCCGCATTGCCCAGATCGCCATGCGGCTAATTGGCGCTCCGGACTTTCACTATCATGATTTTGCGCTTGGCATCGCCACGCTCTTTTCCAGTCTAGGCCGTCGGAAGCTCCGCTCAGACAAACGATAGGTCTCGCTGACGGCGTCCAACCGGATTGGCACTTCCTGGGAAATTGAACCCCGGGAATTGTCCTGTCCTTTTCCCGATTGACTGCGTTCGCACTCCGACCTACCATTAGCCCCGTTTGGTGGGTTTACCCTCCGCCCAACGACAAGTTCAAGTCCGTTGGCTAAACACGGTTCGCCATATTAATGAATTAGTAGGAAGCACGATGAATCCGCTCAAACCGGCGAGAAAAATGGCTAGTCGGACCTATTGGCAACTTCGAGAATATTATCGGAGCGGCATGATCATTCGCGACAGAATGCTCTGGCGCATCAAAAAGTGGATCAGGATACACAAGGGGACGTTGCACCCGGTCGTGCTCGAATACAAAATTACGCCCACCCCTCGGTATGGCTGGGGAAAACACAGTCACCCCCTTGTCGAAGCCAAGTTGGCAGAGGAGAAAGAATGTTTCCATGCCCTTTTCGCAGATTTCATGGAATTAAAGGATGGAATTCCCAATATTCCGGCAGAACGCACTGGGGATGCGGCTCAGCCATATTGGCACAACGGCTGGCTGGGTATATTAGATAGTCTGTCGATATACGGATTTATCGCGAAAAGAAAACCCAAGCACTATTTTGAAATTGGATCCGGCAATTCAACGAAATTTGCCCATCGGGCAAAACTCGATTACTCCCCGTTCACGATCATTACCTCGATCGACCCAACCCCGCGCGCAGAAATCGACGCTTTATGCGACACAATCATTAGAAAACCGCTGGAGAGCGTGGATTTTGATGTGTTCTCGTCGTTGACGGAGGGCGACGTGCTGTTTTTCGATGGTTCCCATTATGTTTTTCAGAATTCCGACGTCACGGCGTTTTTCTTGGATGTTCTTCCCGCCATTCCTCCCGGCGTTTTAATTGGCTTTCACGATATCTTCCTGCCGGATGATTATCCACCTAGTTGGCGTGGTCGTTTTTATGCGGAGCAATACATGCTCGCTTGTTTGTTGATCAATGATCCAAACCGGTACAAGTGTATTTTTCCTGCTCATTATATAAGTCTTAATGCCCGCTATCAACCTATCATCGAAGCTTTTAAGGAAACAACCTCGACGGGAGTTAAAGAAGTTTCCGGAACCTCATTCTGGATTGAAAAACAACCGGTTTTGCATCGCCAATAATGCTCTATTCATTTCAGCCGGCGTAATTCATCCTTCCCAATCAATAACGCCGGAATTTTTCTCATTGACTATTATATGCGGTTATTCAAAACAAGCCAACCTATGTGCGTTATCCCCCAGGGAAATTAAAAGCCGGCGCCAGGGCGTCCTTACGAAAGATTAATGGTGGAGCGTAATCCTGCGCATTCCGGAGCGCTTCGACAATTCGACGCAATCACGCTGGTGTTCCGCGAAGTAGGTCTGTTCCGCGGCGGACGGCTTCTGGCGCGTGCAGATCCTAGGAACCGTGGGGGCCGGAGCCCCGCGCCAGGAGCGAACTGTCCCGCAACGCCTCAGCGTGCCAAACCCAAGCTTGCCCACCCCCGCCTGGACATGGCATAAAACGAAGCTGGAGTTGCTTGCGCCCCGTTCGCGCGGAAAAACGGCGGGCCGTGGTCGTTCCAGGACATTTCTGCACATGAAAAAAGTGGCCATTTTGCAGTCGAACTACATCCCGTGGAAGGGATACTTCGACCTGATCCGCCGCGTGGACGAATTCATTCTCTATGATGAAATGCAATATACTAAGAATGACTGGCGAAATCGGAATTTGATCAAAACTCCCCGCGGGACTTTATGGCTCACGATCCCCGTCGTCCAAAACTGCCTGCACCAGAAAATCAGTGAAACCAAGATCGCCGATCCGAGATGGGCGAAAAAACACATGGGTTCACTCCAAATGAACTATGCCCGGGCGCCGCATTTCCCGGCGTATGCATCGCGCATCTTCGAAACATACTCCGAAGTCGAGCATGAACCCTTCTTAAGTCGGGTCAACTTTGCATTCATTCGCAGCATCTGCAACTGGTTGGGCATACGCACGAAAATCACCTGGGCAAGCGATTACGAACTGGCCGACGGCAAAACCGAACGGCTCGTCGACTTGTGCCGGCAAACCGGGGCGACCGATTACATTTCCGGGCCGGCGGCCAAGAATTATCTGAAAATGGAATTGTTTGAGAGAGCCGACATTCGAGTGCACTGGATGGACTATTCGAATTATGCAGAGTATGCTCAATTGTTTCCGCCTTTTGTCCATGGCGTAAGCATTCTCGACTTGATCTTCAACGTGGGCGAGCGCGCCGCGCAATTTTTCTGAAACGACCGGCGCCATGACAGAGAAACGAATAATCCGCGTCGCCTGCTTTGGCCTCCAGGGATTCGGCAACGATCTTGTCGAATCTTTGCAAAACTACCCCGGCGTCGAAATCGTCGCCATCCACACGCGGAAGCCCCGGCATCCGTTCGCGTATTATCCATGCGAAACCATGGAAACTCTCGCGGCCCGCATCGGCGCACCCTTGCTCGACGTCCCCGCCAGCGGCGAATGGGATTGCCGCCCCGCCGACCTGGCGCTGGTTTCATCGTTCCACCGCCTGTTCCGGGATGCGCATCTGCGCTGCTACCGCCACGTGGTCAATCTACATCCTTCGCTCCTTCCCCGGCAC
>ERZ795051.2916-NODE-2916-length-18290-cov-10.103647_pt1 | contig 18290 bp, 1 predicted proteins | sample MGYA00375135_ERZ795051 | MGnify/ENA primary metagenome ERZ795051 (study PRJEB30180, sample SAMN05720222) | activated sludge metagenome | isolation source: Anaerobic digester | place: Japan | collected 2015-05-26 ... | reverse complement strand
ATCCGACGAAATAGCGAGGTAGACCCATGGCAGATCCATTCGACGGTTTGATTTCAACCGGCTTGGCGCCGGTTGCCCTGGACGCCGCCCGGCTTGCCGGCGGCATGCGGCTCGCGCGGGAAGACGATCGCGCGCGTCGCGCGGAGATGTTTCAGGGCTTGTTTTCCGAATCTCTTGGCGCGATGGACAGGATGGACGCCCGCGACGAGGCCGGCCGCCAGTTCGATGCCCAGATGAGGTTGCGCGGCGACGAGCTCGCCATGCGCAGGGAGGAGAGCGCGTTTGCCAGGCTCGGCAAAAGCCTGGAATTCGGCCTCAAGTTCGCCGAGCAGGAATCCAAGGACCGGCAGCAGGCGTTCGAGAACACGCTGCGCATGCAGCAGCACATGTTCCAGCAGAAGATCCAGTCCATGCAGCTCCGCGAGCTGGAGGACCGGGTGGCCGCGCAGGATTTCATGGCGGAAGATTCGCGCATCCGCGCGAGCTACAACGAATACTCCAACCCGAATGCGTTCGCCGACGCGCTGGAGGCCAATTTCGCGTCCAACTCGGCGGCCCGGCGGGCGCTGGTGTCCACGAAAGAGGGGCAAGAGTACATCGCCAACCTCCAGAACACTATTCGTGCAGCCAGGTCGATGGCTGTTCCGGGCGCGACCAGGCTCGACCCGATGCTCGTAGGGGAGTCGCTGGATTGGGGCACGGTCAACGCCAAGGCGCAGGAGGGGGATTTGGCTTCCGGCAGGCTGACCGACGACCAGAGGCAGGCCCGGGCGCTGCTGATCGACGAGGCCCGCAATGCGTTCACGAAAGAGCAAATCGCGGAAATCGCCGGCGGCATGGAAGGCGTGACCGACAGCGAGCTCGTCGTGGAGTTGGTCAAGTCCTACGCCACGGAGGGCGGGCGCGAGAACATGCCGCATTGGCAAAAGCTGGCCGCTGAGCTCGAGAATCCGGCCGGAGAAATGCGCTTCAAGGAGTTGTACGAGTCCGGGGCGCTGGAGCCGATCAAGAACAACAGCCAGATCATGGAGCTCCGGCTGCTGGAGGAGTCCCAGCAGAAGGTGCTTGCGCAGCGGCTGTCGGAAACAAACGGCGCGTTTCTCTTCGACGAACGGTACGCAGACGAGCTCGATGAAATGAAGGACAGCATCGAAGTCGCCAGGGCGCGCATCATGTCCGGTGGCAACCCGCGCGCGGCCGGCGCTCTGCTCTCCGTCGTGTCCGTCGAAAACATGCACGATACCGTTATTGGGCAGGCCGAACGCGGGCACGCCGCCAAGCGCACGTTCGGCGATCTGGCCGAATTGACAGGAGTTCCCGGGGCATGGCGGGCCGGGAAGAGCATTTTGCTTGGAACGCCTGTTGAGTCCTGGACGGATTATCTTGATCTCGTGCTCACCCCGATTACCATAATTCCAGGTGTCGGTCTTGGCGTGCGAACGGCGAGGGCCGGAGGCGGAGCGTTGCTGCGCGGCGCGGCGAGGCTCGGCGGCAAAAAAGCAGCTGAAATCGTGGGCAACCGCGTCGGCGCGGCGGCCGGGGCAAAAGTGTTCACGGGGCTCGCCGCCCGCAAGGGCGCGAAGGCGGCGATGGTTAAGGCCGTCGCCGAGCAGCAGGTCAAGCGGGAAGCGTTGCGGCTGGCGAACATCGAGCTCAATGCGGCCCGGCTCGCGCGGACTGCGACCAGGCAGGGCATGTATGAGTCCGTGAAGGCGGCGCAAGTTGGCGCCAGAACGGGCATTCAAGGATTGCGGCAGGGAGCCAGAGCCGGCGTGGCCGGCATTGACGACGCGGTGCGCGGTGTCGCGGCGGCAAAATCCCAGGCAGGAAAAATCATGGCCGGGGCCGATGATTTCGTTCGCGCAGGGCGGCCTACAAGGCAGTGGTTCGATGCCGCGGCGGACGCCGGGAGACTGGAAATGCAGGCTGCCGCGTCCAAGGTGGGCGCCCGTGGCGCGGCCGCCGGGGCCTTTGACGATCTGGCCAGGGCCAGGGCGGCAGTCGAGGCGCAAGCCAGGGCGGCGCGGAGGGCCGGAGCGGCCGGAGTGCGGGAGGCCGGGCAGAGGGTGGCCAAGGCCGGCCAACTGAACCGGGCCGCCGGCGACGCCTTTATTGACGCCGGAAGGGTTGCAAGAGACGCGGAGACCGCGTTTGACGCGACCCGCGGCGGCTTAGGGGCCTTGTTTAACCCTATCAGTCGCACGCTCGTCGGCGATGTCGCCGGGCTGGGCTACTACGGGCAGCGGGCCATCTCCGCCGTCGCCGGCCCGGGTATCAACTACCGCGGGCTCGAGAACGCCAAGCGCGACCTGGACGAGGCCGTCACGCTCGTCAACGCCGGGTACCAGTCGAAGGAGTCGCTGGCCAACGTCGTCAAGGCGTTGACCAGGTACCGCGACGCCGTGGCCGAATACTTCCCCGGCGGCGAGGTGCCCGCGGAGGTGAACGAGACCATTCTCAATATCCGGAATCTCGTTCCTCGCGCCGTGGCCGGAAAGATACAGAGGGCCGCGCGCAGGGAATTCGGCTTGGCAACCGGCGCGACGGATCGCCCCGTCCTTCAGGGGCAGGCTTCCGGCGGTTCCTACTTGGCGCCCGCGGTGTACCCGGCGGCTCCGGCTACTCTTCCCTGGAGCACGGTGGAAACGGCCGAGTAATCCTTGACCCGCGCACCGGAAAAGCGCTAGTCTCCGTGAAACCTTGAACGAGGAAATCACCAGATGAACGAATTCAGATTCATGGACCCCGCCGGGCGGATGGGCACGGTGTCCGCGGAGAACTTCTCGGCGGCGTACATGGCGGGCGGGATTCCGGTCGAGGCGATTCCCGAGATCGACCTGCTGTCTCCTTCCGGCGAGCTTTCCTCGCTGCACTACTCCAAGGCGTCCGAGCTGCTGAAGTCCGGCCAGGGCTGGCGCGTTTCCATGGCGCCGCGGCCTCTGCGCTTCTCCGATCCGTCCGGCCGCACGGGGACGGTGAAGCTCGGCTACGAATCGCAGGCGCTCTCCGCCGGCGGCACGCTGCTGCTGAAGGAGCTGTCCACGGACAAGCCGCTGTCGGTCGACCTTCCGCGGGATCCGAAGATCGCGCAGGAGCCCGACGAATCCCCGATGCGCGGATGGTTCGGTCCCGTGCCGAAGAACCCGGCGTCGCTGAAGGGCTGGAGCGACTACCAGGCTATCGTCGCGAAAAACAAGAAGGGGCGCGCCGGATTCGTCGAAGGCATCGTTCCGGACAAGACCAACATCCCGTTCGTCGGGGCCGCTCTCGCGGCCGTCGACGCCGGGAACGTCGCGCTGACGGCGCAGAAGCTGCGCGACGGGAAGCCGGTGTCCGACCAGGACGTCCTGGACATGAACCTCTATTTGGCGCAGCAGGAGCGCGAGGCCAACGCCACGATGCTCGGCAAGGCCGGAAACGTCATCATCGACATGGCGACGTTCATGGCGGAAATCGGCGGGTCGATCAAGGCTTTCCTGGCCACGATTCCGGTCGGCGGCGCCGGCGGGCTGGCGGCGGCCGGCGAGGCCGCGGCCGGACGGGCATCGCTTGCGCTGGCGCGGAAGAAGCTGCGGGATTTCGGGCTGAAGCACGCGTCCAAGCTCGCGGAGAACTACGTCAAGAGCCAGGCCGGGGAGACGATGGCGTCGTTTCTGGCCAAGAAGGGCGCCCGCCAGGCGGGCATCAAGCTGCTGGCCGCCGCGCCCGAGATCGCCGTCGCCTCCGCGGCGCCGACGCTTTTCCAGGTCGGCGCGCAGGTCGCCGGCACCGTGGCGGCCGGGCAGCCGGCCGGCGTGCGCAAGGGCAACGAGGACAAGTTCTATGCCGCGCTCATGGGCGAGGAGATGGGCGACGCGACGGCGCTTTGGCGCGGCATCGGCGACACCTTGATCGAGAACTGGTCGGAAGCCATGGGCCCCGTGCTCATGGGCGGCCTGTCCTGGGCTCCCGGCGCCGCGGCGGCCGGGAAGGCCATCCGCGGGCAGGTCACTGGCTTCCTGGACAAGATGCTTCCGAGGGCAACCGCGGCCGCGAAGGAGGGGGCCAAGAGCCGCGTGCTCGGCGTGGCGGCCCTGTCGCGCTGGCTCGGGAAGCAGTTGAAGAACGGCTACACCTACAAAGAGGCCCTGCAGGGCCTGCGTTCCGTCGGATACGACGGCGTCTTCGGCGAAATGCTGGAAGAGCGCGCCGGCGACTGGATGCGCGGCCTGTTCGGGCTCGAAGGAAACCCGGACGACAACGCCGTGGCGAGGGCGTTCAAGAACTCCATGCCGGATCCCGAGCAGCTCGGCGTCGAGCTGATCGCGTTTTCCATGCCGGCCCTGTTCGTCGGCGGCGTCCACGCCGGCGTGAACTGGCGCAACTGGGACGCCGACATGCGGACGAAAGAGGCGTTCTACAATTTCGTTTCCCTCCCGAAGAACCAGAAGGCGCTGGCGGAGGGCAAGCTGACCCCGGCCTACATCGAGGAGTTCGAACCGATCGCCGAGCGGATGATGGAAGCCCAGCGCGCCTGGGACGTTCCGGCGCAGGGCATCCTCCACAAGTATGTGGACACGGTCCTCGAGTACCTGCTCGACCTGCGCATCCGGGACGGCCGGCTCGTCACCGACCCGGACATCCGGTTCAACAACACGATGGCCATGCCGGTCGCCGCCTACGGCAACCGCGCGCGGCAGGCGTATATCGACCGCTGGAAGCAGGAGAATCCGAAGGCCGAATCCGTCCCGGAATCCGTGCTGGCGGAAGCCGGGAAGCACGGAGCCAAGGAAGCCGTGTCGAAGGCGTCTCGCATCGGCGGCATGGTCCTGCTCTACAAGGAATCCGCCCGGGAAGACGACGCCGGGAACGAGGTGCCGACCGCCGGCGAGATCCCGCTGGAGAAGGCGAAGAACGTCCTGGGAGAGAACCTGCTGAAGTCCGCCGCCGAGCTCGGCCTGCTGCATATCGACCCGGCCGGTTCCGGGATCGTCTACATGATGGATCCGCGCGCCTACGCCAAGGAGCACGCCGAGCTGTGGGCGGACGCGATCGCCATGTCCGATCCGGCCACCCGCGACCTGGCCCGCAAGGACATCGAGAGCCGCAAGACCGACGGGAAGATCGCCGCCGACCGCGCGGAGAAGCTGGCCGAACTGACCGCGAAGATCGAGGGCCTCGGCCCCGCTGAGATCTACAAGCTGGCGCTCGACCACAACGTCCGGTTCGAAAACGTCCTCGACCTCGACTTCGACGAAAAGGCGGAGTGGAAGAAGGAGAACGAGGCGCGGAGAGCCCGGAAGGACGACACGATCGGGTTCGAAGCCTGGAAGCAGACGCTGTCCACCCCGTCCCTGCGCCGCAGCTACGACGAGCAGCTCGGCGTGGAGGGTTCCTTCCTGGATACGCTGGAGCGCGCAATCAAGGATGGCGCGCCGATGCCGATCTCGGACCGGTTGCGCCTGCTGACGCTACTTGGCGCCGAGCCGACCGCCGCGGACGCCTTCCTGCGCCCGTACCGCGAAGTCGTCAAGCTCGTGCGCTCGGGGGACCTCGCGTTCGCCGGCAGCACGCTGAAAGCGAACGGAACGAATCTGGAGTTCGTCGTGCTGGAGACCGGCGCGGACCCGGCCACCGGACAGCTGTCCTACAAGATCGCCCCGCGCGCCGGCGTGGACGGCGTGGCGCGGGACGCGGCCATCTCCGTCGACGCGGCCGGACTGAAGGCCCGGTTCACGGTGACGAGCCTTCCGCAGATTTCGCTTGTCCGCCATACGCGGGTCGAAGGGTCGAAGAACGCCATCGCCCGGAACCTGATCGCCGCCGGCTATATCCCGGGTCCTGTAGTTGAGCGGAAGGATTTGAAGCCAAACGAGTCGATACTGGACGCCCAGGCGCGTTTGACGACGCGCGACATGATCACCTCCGTCCGGGGCGTCGGCGTCCGCATGGATGAGAAGCTCGGGGAGCGGTTTTTCTACGGGGTCGGGGCTATTTCAGGGCATGGCGGGTTCCAGATCAACCCGTACAAGTTGGGAGAGGGCGAGGGGTACCATCTGCCCGAGGACGCCACCGAGCACGTCTACTGGCGGGTTGCGCACGATTGGAAGAGCGGGAAGTCGGATCTCGGGCTGTTGCGGAAGGCGATGTCGGCCACCATCCAGGAGGCCAGGAAAGCCGTCGAATCCGCCCGCGCTTCCTTGCAGGCGGAGATCAAGAGCGAGGGCACCAAGGGCGAGCGCAGAGAGCAGGCGCGGGAAGAGCTGGCGCTCCTCGACAAGCTGCCGAAGCTGGACGGCGAGAACATCCACGGGACGATCGAGTTCCTGAGCAAGTTCTCGGCCCGCTATTTCAGCGGGTACCGGCAGGCGTCCGGCATCATGGGCCTTCCGCTGTCCGCCAGCTACTTTGCGCTGGAGAAGAACGCCGACGTTTCCGGAATCCTGAAGGCCATGCAGGTCGAGCACCTGCGCATCGCCCCGCAGGCGTTCTGGGATGCGTTGAAGTACGCCGGCAAGAAGACGGAGGCCGAGAAGCCTCCGGAGAGGCCCGGCGTCACGGCCGCCCCGCAGCCGCCAAAGGAGGTTCCGCCGGAGCCCGCCAAGCCCGCCGCCCCGGCCAAGCCGGCAGCCCCGGCCAAGCCGGCCGCCCCGGCCAAGCCGGCAGCCCCGGCCAAGCCGGCAGCCCCGGCCAAGCCCGCCGCCCCGGCCAAGCCCGCCGCCCCGGCCAAGCCCGCCGCCCCGGCCAAGCCCGCCTCTCCGGTCAAGGCTGCCCCGGCCAAGCCCGCCGCCCCAGCTGAAATCGAGCTCCCCGTCATCGAGGAATCCTCGGCCGAAGCGGATGCCCGCTCCGCGCTGCCCCCGGATCTGCGGGCCGCCGTTAAGGCCGTCAAGGAATCCCGGAAACCGTCCGAGCCGCCCGCCGAAGAACTTCCCGCCGTCGAGTTGTCCGAAGCTGAGCTGCAGGCCCTCGGCTCAGCGGAAGAGTCTTTCGAGGCGCCGGCCGGCATAGTTCAGGCCGAGGAACCGATCGAAGACGGTTTGTCCGAGGAACAGCGGCATGCGTGGGAGTCGCAGCAGGCGCTCATGGCGGCGGCCGACGAGGCCGGCGCCTATCCAAAAGCCGTCCGCGCCGCGCCGGATCGGGTGGTCGACAAGAACGACATGGCAATCCGCAACGCCTTGGCCGATGAGATGTCCATGTCCGTCGCCGGCGAAGAGCCGCCGGTGGACTCGGCTTACCGCAAGTTCAAGAGCCTGGACTCGTCCGCCAGGCTCGCGATCGTCCGGCAGTTCGAGTTTCTCGTGGCCATGCGCCAGTGGGTCCCGGAGCTTGGTCGGCCGCAAATCCTCGCTGAGATCAAGCGCATCCCCGGGTTCGAGGAGGCCGAGATCCGCGCGCTGTTCTCCGGCATCCTGAAGCGCGACGCTGCCCTGGGCGGGTTCGCCGTTTCCACGGAGGCCGAGCAGCTCGCGGCCGAGGAGGCCGAGAGGGCCAGGATCGCCGCGCAGGCGCAGGCCGATTATGAGCGCCAACGGGCGGAATCGCCGCTCGGCGATCTGTGGCCGGAACGGGTCGAGGACAGCGCGGGGTACGTTCCTCCGGCGGCGGTGAGCGCCATCAACGACCGCCTGGACGCCGTCCGGATCGCGAAGATGTTCGCGACCAACCTGCGCTCGCTGAAGATGCTGTCCTCGCTGTACGGCGGCATCAATTTCACGGCCCTCGCCGTCGACGGTTTCCGAAAGCTGTTCCCGAACGAGGGGACCCTCCCGCAGCTTCGCAGCGACGAAGCCTTCCGGAAGTGGTCCGAGGAGCCGGACGTCGTCGGCATGTTCGCGGTCGACCGGCTCGCGCCGGAAAGCCTGGCCAGGCTGGTGATGGCCGAGCTGAAGATGGCCCGGTCGCGCCAGCTCGCGCTGGACCTGATGTCGGCGCTGATGACCTCCGTGCCGGTCGACACCATCGTATTCGACGTTGGCGACAACCACGAGGTCAGGCCGGTTGATTTGTCGACGGCGAGCGCCGCTCCCGCCTTGCGCCCGTTGCGGCAGGCGGAGATCGACGCCGACCCGGAAGCGTTCTTCGCGCGCCTCGGCGAACTGATGCGCCCGTTCTCCTATTCGGAGAAAGGCGTCGAGAAGTTCAAGGGGCCCCTTTTCCCGCACCAGCTGACCGCCTACGACAAGAAGGCCGCCGACAAGTACGTCGATCTGCTCTCGTTCCTGCTTTTGCCGCGGGCCGCCCGCGTGGATTTCAAGCTCTCCGAAAGCGACGTCCGTTCCGCGCTGGTGGCGTGGGCCAAGAACGTCGAGGCGGAGAAGAAGGCCGGGCGCGAGGCCGCGCCGTCGGCCATGTACGTCCGCGCGCAGGAGGCGTTCCATGCCCTGCAGGCGTGGAAGGGCGGGGACAAGTCCCGCGCCCGGCGCCTGGCCAAGGACGTTGTCGGGGCACTGGCCGACGTGCGCGACAGGTCCCATCAGGCGTTGGCGCTTTTCCTGGCCGTTCCGCGGTTCAAGCGGCTCATGGTACGGGTTGGAAACACTTCAAGCCCCGCGCTGCTGGCGGACAGCCTGCTGTCCGAGCTGTCCAGGAAGCTCGAGCGCGCCGGGGAACCCGGGAAGATCATGATCTTCTCCGGATACCGACTGCGCAGGATCGAGTTCCGGGACATGTCCCGCGCGCCGTGGGAGGATTTCCTGGCCGGGCTGAAGGAATACGTCCGCATCCAGCACGCCCGGGCCGTCGAAGGCAAGCCGGCCCATATCCCGATCGTCATCGAGACCGGCGACAAGATCGAGCGGATCTACGCCTACAAGGCGACCTTCTCCGAGATGTTCGGCTCCGCCCCGGTCGAGAAGGACTTCGACAAGTTCTACGCCGACCTGATCGCGCCGGGCGGAGCCTGGGACAAGATGTTCGACGCGGTCGACGAAAAGGTGCTCGGCCCGCGCGTTCCCGGAAAGGAAACCGCCCGGTTCAAGCGCGGCGCGCTGGTCGCGACTCCGCTCAAGGCCGTCCACCAGGTGGAAGGCGGGCTCGACTTCGTTCCGGATCCCGACACCGGGGAGCCTTCCCTCCGCGTCGCCGTCATGCGGCCGACGGCGGACGGCCGCGTCCACTCGAACGCGGCCGGCGACGGCACCACGCATCCCGTGCCGTCGAAAGTCGCCGCGTTCAAGAAGTCGTTTGGCGTTCCCGACGACGTTTCGACGTTCGCCTGGAAGATGGGCGCCGTCGGGCTCGTCGCCGGCCGGGCCATTTTCATCAAGACCGCCGCCCACGCGACCTCCGGAATCCTGTCCAGGATGACCTACGAAGAAGGCCCGGCTCCGGACGGAGCCTTGCCGGCGTCCGCGTTCGCGGGTCTGGAAGAGGAGCTCGGCGAGAAGCACAAAGTCCATTTGATGTCGTCCGACAGCGCGTTCAAGCGCATCGGCGACCAGCCCGGCGCCCGCCCGCCGGAGGTCGAAACCGTCGGCGGCTTCGAGTTCGAGATCTACACGATCCCCGCGACCGCGTTCGGCACCGTGTCCTTCGCGGAAACGGACGCCGGCGGGCATCGCGGAGCCGACGTCTCGTTCCAGTACACGAATACGGCCCTGGCGACGGGCTCCGCGACTTCCCCGGAGGCCGAAGAGGCCGCGGCGCATCTGCTCGAGTCGCTGTACGCCGACGCCCCGGCCAAGCTGGCCGCGCTGGTCTCCGCCGACGGGGACTGGACCGGCGGGTATTCCGGAGCGCTCGCCGATTCCCTGGAATCCGAGCATCCCGGACTCGCGGCGCTCGTCCGCGAGCAGGGGCTGTCCCGCGCGCTCGACGTTCCGGAGGTCTTCCATTCCGTCGTCCGGCAGGTCGCCAAGCGCGTCGTGTCCGCGGGAACGATCTTCAACTCCGACCACCTCCTCCATCTACCGGCTTCGGCGGCGATCGGCACGGCCGGCACTCCCAGCAACACGGGCCCCGTGGAGTTCCGCGACGGCCGGTTCCGCGCGCGCTCCGGCTACGACAAGGCCTTTCTCGCCCCCGAGCGGTTCGAGAACGGCCGCGTCGCGCCGCAGCATCTGTGGGCGCCGATGTCGCAAGGCATGCGGGAGGACAACCTGTTCTCCGGCGACGACGGCCCGGCCGCGCTGAAGGCCGTCGTCGACGACCTGCTCGTCCAGTACCCCGGGACGTCCGAGGAAAAATGGGCCGCCCTCGTCCGGCAGCTCGACGTTTTCCGCCCGAATTCGTCCGAGGTCGCCTACGGGGAAGAAGGGCTTCCGTTCAAGTCCGAGGACGACGTTTTCCGTTTCGTCTCCTACGTCGCGACCCGCCACGGCCTGCTGCTCGACATGATCGACGGCGACCCGGTTTCCGGGGAAGCCCTGCTGGAACCCGGCCGTACTCCGGCCGAGCACTCCGGCTTGTCCGTCCTGAGAGACCGTATAATCCCGCGCGACGGGGCGGACGGAAGCGCCGCCGGATTCCAGTTCGCCGGGATAGAGGGGTTCTCCCGCTACCGCATCCCGACTTCGGGTCCCGCTTCCGGAACGTCGTTCATCCTGTCGGAGGACGTGGCCGCCCCCGTCGTCGTCACGCACAAGGAAATGACCGACGCCGCCGGCGAAGACAACGACATCGACTCCCCGTTCCTCTCGTTCATCGACCCGCGGAGCGCCAAGTTCCGCGCCGTCCGGCTGGCCCGGCAGGCCCGCGCCGCCCTGTACGAGTCCGGCTGGAGCCTGGAGAATTTCGCCATCCGCCCGGAGGCCGCCGTCGAGTCCCTTGCGCCGCTGATCGACGCCCTGCGCGCCCTGGATCCCGCGGACGCGAAAGCCGGCCGGCTGGACCAGGTCGGGCGGCACAACCGCACCAGCGCCGTCGCCGGGGCGGTCGGCATGGCCGCCGCCATGAACTTCGCCGCCATGGTTTCCGCCAAGGCCGCCGTCCCGGCCAGCCCGCGGCTCGACGAGAAACTGCTCGCCGAATGGGACGGAAGCCTCGTGCCCGGGAAGCGCGAGTGGAACGGCTTCCCGCTGCCCGTGCTGCGCCGGAGCGCCGGCGCCCCGACCCACGCCATGCTCCGCAACGGGGCCGGCGAAGCCCTGCTCAACGTCGTCGTCGACTATCTCAAGGTAGAAGACCGCGCCGCGCCGCTGGGCATCACGACGGAGCTCCTGCCGCTGTTCAACTGGGCCATCTATTTCCTGGAGGTCCCGTCGGAGATCCCGGCCGCCCTCCCCGGCCAGAGCGCGCACGACGCGGCCTACGCCCACGTCCTCGCCCACACCATCGGCGCCATGTCCGCCTACTTCAAGACCTCCCGGGTCGGCCGGGCCTGGGCCAAGCACGCCGCCGTCGCCGACAAGGCGCTGACCGACCCGCAGGCCCCGACCAGCCGCGGCGACGTCGCCAAATACGTCCGCAAGGAGCTGCTCGCCGCAGGGGAGCTGACCGAAGACGCGGCGCTCGAAATCGCCGCCATGGAGGCCATCGCCTCCCAGGCCAACGAGATCTTCGAGCTGTCGACGGCGCTGCGCCTGTCCTCCAAGCTGGACGTCAATTCGGTCGCCGAGCTCGACGAGATCGAGGCCAAGCTGCTGCGCCTGAAACAGGGAGACCTGTCTCCCGACCAGGCCCGCGCGTTCGGCTGGAATACCTGGGAGTCCGCGCTCGGAACCGGAATCGACGACGCCGGGGCTCCGGTGCCGAAGGCCCAGCTGGACCGCGCCCTGCACGCCGTGCGGGAACTGCGCCGCACCGGGCTCCCGGACGCCGTGTCGCCGGTCGCCAAGGCCCTCGTCGCCCGCGTGGACGCCGTCGTGTCGGTCCTCCCGAGCACCTTCAATTTCTGGAAATCGAAGGATGAAGCCGTCAAGGCCTGGTACCGGATCGGCTTCATCGAAACCGATCCGGCCACGAAGCAGCGGCGCGCGTTCGCCCTGTCGAATTCGGCCCGCCAGCACCTCGAGCCGGCGATGGAAGGCGCCTATCTGGCGGAAGCCTACGCCGCCATGCGCGGGGAGGCGGTCCCGTTCGACGAGCTGTTCCGCCGCGCCAAGGCCGCGCTCGACGACTTCGCCTCCGCGAATCCGGAAGCCGCGGCATCCAATCCGCTCGTCTCCGGCCTCTTCCTGCGCGAGTACAGCGTGGAAGGCGGCAAGGGACGGCCCCGGCTCGCCCGCTTCCGCATGTCCATCGAGCAGACGCCCATCGACGCGCAGGAGCGCGAGGCCGCCTGGGACGCCCTGCCGGAGTCCCTGCAGACCGACCTGGCCGACGTCAGCGTCCGGCTGTACGGTCCGACGACGGCCAACCCCGAATCCCTGTCGGACTGGCTCTCGGCCGCGTTCCTCTTCCGGCGCCAGCCGTTCCTGGATTCCGCGGTCGCGCACGTCGCGGAGAAGTGGACCCCGGAATACCTGGCGACCAACGAAGGCGCGAGGAACTTCTTCCAGGTCCTCGGCAAGGAAAACGGCATGTTCGGGAACGCGTCGGAGTGGGGCACGCGCGGCCTGGCCGGCTACCGCCCGACGATCCTCGGCGAGAAAAAGGCGGCCGCGAAGAAGCCGGCGCCGCAGAGCGAACTGGAGCAGGCCGCCGCGGCCGTCAAGGACGCCTTGGTCGCCAAGGCGGCCCCGGCCGCCGAGGCTCCGGCGGAAGAAGCCGCCCCCGCCGCTCCCCCGCTCCCCGAAGGGCTGTCCTACGCCAACAAGATGCTCTCCTACCGCGGAAAGAACTACCGCGTGGCCCTCGACAAGAAGGGCGCCGTGGCTTCCGTGAAGCCGATGGGGCGCTTCGACGCGGACCCCGAGGTCGTCGCCCTCGTCGGGCGCGCGGAGAGCGATCTCAGGGCTCCGACGGCGCAGTCCATGTCCATCTCCGCCGGCCAGGCCGTCAGCCGGGAAGCCTACCGCGACGCGAACAACACCTTCTACGACAACCAGTGGAAGGAGAAGGGCGAGCACCGCCGCAACTTCGTCGCCGCGTGGCGAAAGTTCTCGGACGAGTTCGACCGGATCTACTCGGACGCAGCCGTCCCGGCCGCCGACCGCAAAGAGCGGCTCGAGGCGCTGGTCGCCGGCGAGGCGCGCCTGCGCGCCAGAGGTCGGGAACGTCTGCTGGCCGACCTGCGCGCGCGGATCGCCGACCTGAACGCAATGTATCCGGGCGCCGTGGCCGGCCAGATGGAGCTTCCGGTCGGACGCGAAGACGGCGGGCGCGGGCCCGAGTCGAACATCCCAGCTGGCACGCTGGAGGAGTTCGGACTGCGCGTGGAAGACGGCAGGCTGTCGGGCCCGACGGCGCCGCGCAAACTGTTGGGGGCCGCCGCCCGCGTGCTGCGAAAGAACGGCAACGCGCTTGCCGCCGAGTTCCTGGAAACTTCGCTGCGGCGCCAGGCGACCTGGATTCCGGCGATCGAGATCGACTTGTCGCGGGCGGGCCGGATAAAAACGAATCCGGAAACCGGGAAGGAATACAAAGCCGTCGCCGAGGCTACCTCGACGCAGGCTTGGATCTATGCCGCCTCGTTCTGGAATGGGCCGCTCTACGCCGCCGAGACGATCCTGCACGAGTACGTCCACACCCAGGCCAAGCGCAAGCTAGACGCGGATCCGGCGTTCAAGGCCGAAGTGTCGGAATTGCTGTCGGCCGCGCGGGCCTCGCGCGGGACGGCCCCAGAGGACGTCGGGACCAACTTGTTCAAGGACGAACACGAGTTCCTGTCCGAAGCACTGTCCTACGGCCCGGCGCAGAGGTGGCTCGCGACGATCCCCGCCCCGAAAGGACACTGGACGGCGGCCACGGTCTGGGACCGGCTTCGCCGGATGATCCGCGACCTGGCCTCCGCGCTGTCCGGGTCGGCAGACGGGTCGCTGCTGGAGGCCGCGGTGGGCGTCGCCCTGCGCGCCATCAGCGCGAGCGAGACATTGAAGACCGCCGAGGCGGAAACCGGCGGCGAGCTTTCTATCGAGGCCGAAGGGATGTCGGTCGCAGGAAAAGAGAAGTTTCCCGGACTCCCGAATCCCGGCGAGAACAAGGGCCGGGTCCCGACCCGCCTGTCCGCCGACGGAACCCCGGACCTGAACTACGACCTGGCCGACCCGAAATCCGGCGTGAACCGCCGGGCCAGGATCATCCGGGCGCCCGCCGCGGAAGCGGCGCCGGGTCTCTCCGTCGCCCGGCTGCAGGCGGACCTCGGCGCCAAGGGCGTCCTGATCTATTCCAGGCCCCATCCGGCCTTCCCGGACGCGGCCGCCGTCGTCCACGCGGACGAAGGCATCCTGTACGTCAACGGACCGGCCCTTCCGCAGGCCCTCTCCGTCTACGCTTTGGCGGTCCTCGGGGAAGGTTCCCCGGCGCTCGCCGCACCCATTGCCCCCGACATCGCCCAAGCGCTAACCGAAACCGAACGCTCGAACCATGTCGGCCTACCTCTCTCCGGCTTGCTGGAGACCGAGCTCAACCGACGGCTGTCGGGGGCATCTTCCTTGTTCGCGGACGACCGGCACTGGGCGGCGGAGCTCTCCGCCGACCTGGCCGATCTGCTGCAAAACCATCCGGCCGACCTGCTGGAGAAAATGAAGCTGGTCGCCCGCGGAAACCGCGTGGCCCTGGCGGCCCGCGGCTCCGCGCGCGAGCTGGCCCCGGCCGGCCGATCGCTGTCGAAGGCCGTCTCGGTGCCGTGGGAGAAGGCGCTGTCCGCCGACGGCGTTCCGGAGGCCCTGCGCGGCCGCCTGGCCCTCGTCTCCGGGGCTCCGGAAGCCATCCGCGAGATCGTCCAGGCCGCCGACCGCGAAGAGATCGACGACCATCTGGAGCGGATCCTGTCCCGCTCCGCGGCCGAGCACCTCCCGCACGTTCCGTTCCCGGGCGCCCCGGACGAAATGGCCTCCCGGCAACTCGAGGAATCCATGTCCATCAGCGGATCCTATTTCTGGGATTCCGCGGGGCGGATGAATCAGCTCGCTTCCCTCGGCGTGCCGGCCGCCCACCTGGCCTACTGGGAGATGATGAACGAGCTGGACCACGCCCGCATGAGCGGAGCGATCTGGCTGAGCACGATGGCCGCCATTCTGGCCCACAAGTCGCCTATTCTATACAAACTGGAGACCAGCAAAGAAGGGAAGCGCGGGCTCAACTACCGCAAGGCGACGGCGCTCACGCTCGCCCAGCGGCAGATCCTCTCCCGCTTCGAGGCCGCCGTGACGGCCCTGATGCAGGTGGCCGACCGGTTCGACATAGATGATCCGGCGGAGCGGTCCCGCCTCCTGAACGAGCCGAACCTGGTCGTGCACGGTCCGTACAAGGCGCGCTACGAGGGGGACAAGCTGGCCGGCGCGCTGCCGGAAGCCGAATCCATCGCCGACGTCCTGCGCGATTTCGACGCGGTCGTCCGTCCGCTGCTCATGGACGCGGAGAAGGGCGGGCGCACGGCAGACGAGCTGGACATCTTCAAGCTGGCCCAGAAGGCCCGCGACCAGTACGTCTCCGACGTCGCCGCCATGAACTCCGCCGCGGCCGAGTTCCTCGGCGGGCGCAACTTCCTGGACTACCGGTACGGGTTCGCCCCGCAGCGGTACGGGTGGTCCCCGTCCGTCGATCCGGTCGGGCACGAGGCCGACAAGGCCGTCCACTACGCGCTGAAATACGCCGACCACGGCGAAACGCTGCTCAAGACCGACGACGGTTCGGTGGAAATCGCCGCGCGGGCCAAGCACGTCGGCGTCGTTCCGGCCTGGTCGGAGACCCAGCAGCGCCTGCTGCGCGACTACGACCTGGCGCTCTACCGCCACCTCGCGAAGCAGGACTCCAAGCCGAACGTCGTCCAGGCCAATCGCCTGCTGCTGGACGTCTTCCGCCGTCGACTGTTCGACTCGGCCAGGAAACACTACCTGTCCGCCGGCGACCGGCCCGCTCCCTGGACGCCGAGCCCGGAGGAACGCCGGGAAGCCGCCACGGCCGCCCACCTGCAGGACCTGCTGCGCAGTTTCAAGTTCGTCGAGAGCTCCCCGGCCGAATACGGCCGCCGGTACCAGACCTACCGCGACGCCTATTTCGACCCGGACGGAGGTCGCCGGCTGCGGCCGAAGGACATGAGCTTCATCTCGCTGCGCAAGGAGTACATCGAGACGACCTACTCCGCGATGGCGCACAAGGCGATCCTGAACTCCTACCTGACCACGACCAAGGTGGACGGGACCCCGCTCGTCATGGCTCTTCCCGGGCTGCACGTCTCCTTGAAGAACGGGGCCGTCTCGAAGGAGACCTGGATCAAGCACGGCGAGCTGGTCGCGAAGCACTTCGGGGACAAGTTCGACCCGGAGGCCGAGGACCGCCTGGAAACCGACCAGCGCGGAGAGAAGGTCCTCGTCCCGGGCGTGCTGGCCGAGATCCGCCGGCTGTATCAGGCCCACGGGGCGAGGGACGCCGAGTTCGTGATCACGAGCCCGAAGCTGTCCTCCATCGAGCAATGGTCCGTCGCCGACAAGGATTCCGGGCGCCTGCTGAAGAAGCTGATCGAGGTGTCCCCGACGGAGCTGTATGCTTGGGCGCGATTGATACAAAGCCTGCTTGCCTCGACGAAGCGCTTGTCCTTCGGGTGGTCGTTCTTCTTCCACATCGCGCTCGGCGAGTCCGTGATCTACCAGAGCGGCGTCGGGAAGCACAACCTGGTCGCGCTCGCGCTGAAGCGGCTGGCCGGCAAGCTGACCGGGCAGAAATGGGGAGAGGAATTCACGCAGTTCGTCGACCGCGTGAAGCTGTTCCGCGAGCACCGCCGGTTTTACAATCCGGAGGTCGCCGCCGACCTGGCCTACATGATGCGCGCCGGGCTGACCACGGGGCACGCGGCCGCCCTGGAGCCGTACAACGACACCTTCAAGCGCGACATGGCCCAGATCGGGGCCTGGATCGCCGAGCGCTGGGGCGAGAAGGCGGCCGACGCGTGGATGGGATTCCTGTTCGGCTCCGAGCACGCCTCCGGACTGGCGCGGGCGTGGCCGGGAATCACGGGTTCCAAGATGTCCGACTGGATGTTCGACTGGTTCTCCGCCGTCAAGGAGGCCCAGATGGACCTGTACCTCAAGCGCCTGGCGGCCGAGAACGGGCTGGACGACAACGGGGCGGTGCCGTGGGCGCTGGCCCGCAACCTGGCCAACGAGTTCAACGACGGCCTCGGCGGCCAGAACTGGCACAAGTACCTGTGGTACACGCCGGGAACGGCGTTCTGGCTCAACATCGCGCTGCTCGCGCCGAATTGGTGCCTATCTGCGTGGAACGCTTCCGGCATCGGGCAGCTCACGCAGGCGCTGTTCCGCAACTACATGTCCCCAGGGCAGCTTCGCCACATCTGGACCGACTACATGCCGGCCATGTACCTGTGGGTCATGACCGTCATTCCGGCCGTGCTGCAGGCGGCGGCCTATGGGCTCGGTCAGTTGGCCGGCGGGGACGATGACGACGTTCCGCTCCCGTGGATGAACGAGCCCGGGCGCCGCGGGCACATCGACATGACTCCGCTCATGCGCCTGTCCCCGCTTTACAAGGGCGACCCGACCGGCAAGCGCCGCGTCTACATCCAGTTCGCCAAGCAGGTCTACGAAACCGGCCTGGGGGACCTGTTCGGTACCCGCGGGTGGATCAACGAGCCCTGGGACCAGTTCATGCGGAAACTCCCGATGCCGGTGAAGGCCCTGTACGAACAGATTACCGGCGCGTCGCCTGGCTCCGACTGGCAGCTCGAATTCAACGGCAAAGGGATTCTCGGAATCTTCAACTCCGGGGAGCCGGGGCTCAAGGGCTTCATGACGAGCCGGCTCGGCTACATCGCGCAGAAGTTGATCCCGATGTCCACGTCGCAGTTCATCCAGAATCCGGAAGTGTTCCCCCTGAACCACTTCGCCCCGACCTCCAAGGGCGCCTCGCAGTCCAAGATCGTGGAGAACATCGCCTCCGTCCTGGCGACCTACGCCTCCGCGAAGGACTGGCACCGGATCCGCAAGGTTCCGCGGGCCCGGGCGGCGCTGGACGCGCTGGTGCCGGAGTTCCTGCGGGCCGCCGAGGCCAACGGCTACAACCCGGAGAAGGTCCTGGCCACGGCCAAGGGCATGGTCCTGGGCGACCTGTACGCGCGCATGTGGCAGGCGCTGGACACGAACGACGAGGCCCTGATGAAGACGACAGCGGCGTCCATCTGGCGCGTGGGCGGAACCCTCAAGGGGCTCAAGTCCTCGATGGCGAACAAGCAGAAGAGCTTCGGCAAGGAGCTGACTCCGGAGCAGGAGCAGCAGGCCGTTGATGCCATGCAGTGGGCGATGTTCGGG
>ERZ795051.2915-NODE-2915-length-18296-cov-5.479250_pt1 | contig 18296 bp, 15 predicted proteins | sample MGYA00375135_ERZ795051 | MGnify/ENA primary metagenome ERZ795051 (study PRJEB30180, sample SAMN05720222) | activated sludge metagenome | isolation source: Anaerobic digester | place: Japan | collected 2015-05-26 ... | reverse complement strand
CAACAACAGAAGTAACAGGTACGAACTCAGTAACAGGCTGACCGCCGGCCTCTGTTACAGCCTCACCGTTGGCGTTTGTAACAGGAACGGATTCAGTAACAGGCTCACCGTTCTCATTTACAACAGTTACAGTTTCGATCTCAGGTTCAGGAGATGTATTTACATCCTCCGGATCAAGACCACTGAGGTTCATTCCGTTTTCTGCTGTAACGCCGCCGCTTCCGGCTTCTCCGCTCTGTACAGGAAGCTTTATCGGATTTCCGCTTTCATTTGTTATTGCTTCTATGTCGATAGGTTTATCGGTTGTCTCCTGATCTTCATCGGAAGATGAGGATTCAGCAGAATACCCCTTTTCTGAGCTTGAACTTTCCTTGCTTCCGCATCCGACAACAGATGTCATTGCAACGCAGGTGAGGAGTGATAATGCAATAAGTCTTTTCTTTAATGTATTCATGTTTATTTTTCCTTTCGTGTCCAGGAGCAGTGCCTCTCCGTTTTCTTATACATATTATACACAAGCTCCTTGTTTTTGTCAAGCGGCATTGAGAAGTCTAATCAATTATTTAGAAAAGCGACACTGCCCTGTCATTAATATTTCACAGCGTTTTCACTTTGTGGCTTTTTCGCTGGTCTTTTCAGCAGGAACATCCTTCCGCTGAATGGTGGAATGTTCATTTTAATGCTGTTTCCGTCATAATGGAAGTCAGATGCGCCGTCCGGAGTAGTGCCGCTGTAGAGCTGATTGTCTGAGTCGATGAGGAGAGTGATATCCAGTTCTTCTCCGGCGTGTACGGCATAGTCGAACTGGTACCAGTCTGAGAAATTGAGGACAGTGAGAATGTCTCCGTCAGCGCTTTTGCGTCTTATGGCATAGATACAGCGGTCAGCAGAATTACAGTCCTCCCATGTGAAATTTGTGGGATCAAAGTCGTAGTGAAGGGCAGTATTTTCAAGGTAGATGTGATTCAGCGCCTTGATGTACTCCCGGAATGAATCGTGAAGGGGATATTTCAGCATATCCCAGTCCTGTTCACGCTTTTCGTCCCATTCACGGAGCTGAGCAATCTCGTTGCCCATGAAGTTCAGCTTTTTTCCGGGATGAGCGATCATGTACATATACAGTGCCCTTGCCTGTGGGAATTTTTCAGGATACTGGCCGTTCATCTTCTGGGATATAGTGGCCTTTCCGTGAACGACTTCATCGTGTGAGAGAGGGAGGATGAACTTCTCGTTATAGAAGTAAAGCATGGAAAATGTCAGTTTGTGGTAATCTCTTGTGCGGTACATGGGAGCGCTCTGGAAGTATTCGAGAGTATCATGCATCCAGCCAAGATCCCATTTGTAGTCGAAACCCAGTCCGCCGTCAAATACAGGAGCAGTTACCTTGGGATAAGCGGAAGAGTCCTCTGCTGATATGATAGCTGAGGGATGTCTTACCTTGAGGCCACAGTTCATGGATTTCAGAAAATCTATAGCAGTACGGTTCTCGCCACGATATTCCTGACCGTTCCAGTATATCATATTGCGTATTGCGTCCATGCGGAGGCCGTCGAAATGATATACGCTCAGCCAGTAGTTTGCGGCAGACTGTATGAATGAGCGTACCTCGCCCTTGGAGTGCATGAAATTCCTGCTTCCCCACTCATTGTAGGCAGCTTCATCGTCAGGGAATTCGTACAGGCGTGTTCCGTCATATTCGGTCAGAGCATAGTGGTCGACGGCAAAGTGTACCGGGATGAAGTCCACTATCACACCAATGCCCTTCTTATGGCATATGTCCACAAATTCCATGAGCTGTGCCGGAGTCCCGTAGCGGGAGGTAGGGGAGAAGAAGCCAGTGCTCTGGTAGCCCCATGATTCATCGCAGGGATGCTCGCCAAGAGGCATGAGCTCTATGAAGTTGTAGCCGAATGAAGCTGCGTAATCTGCCAGTTTTTCAGCTATTTCAGAGTAGGAGTACCAGCCTTCGCCTGCAATTATCTCCTCCGGTGACAGAGCAGAGCTGTCATTGCTTCCGGTGTTTGCAGAGGGCTTCCTTTTCCATGAGCCAAGGTGTACTTCGTATATATTCATTGGCTTGTCACGGCAGTCAGTGCGGCGTGACATCCATTCGCTGTCAGTGAAGCGGAATTCTTCAATGCTTCTTATAACAGAACAGGTTCCCGGTCGGACTTCCATACCGAATCCGTAGGGATCGCAGTGGTCGATAAAATTGCCTTTCCGGTCGTATATACGGTATTTATACCTCATTCCCTCTTTTGCTTCGGGGATAGTGAGTTCGTAAAAGTTCCCGTCTGCCACAGAGCTCATATCCTGATCCTTCCAGCCGTTGAAATCTCCCACAACAGCAACTTTGGAAGCATTGGGAGCATAGGTGCGGAAGGTAGTGCCTGCTGATGAAAGATGAGCTCCGAGATATTCGTATGCCTCAAAGACTTCGCCCTTGTAAAAACCATAAATGTCCATATTATTCACCCCTTCTGAACAAATAAGCTTCAGGTAATTATTGACACGAGTCTATTTTCTTATTATAATTATATTATATTGCAGTGCGGACATAATTTCAACAGTCATTTTTCTACAATAGTCAAATAAACGACACTTGTATAAAATTGTCGGATAACGGAGGATTGTCTATGGATATGCGTATTGAAAAGACACGAAGAAGCATTATCAATGCATTTTTGCAGCTCCGTTCACGGAGACCGCTGGAGAAGATCACAGTGAAGGAGCTGACAGCCCTTGCTGAGATAAACAAGGCCACCTTCTACCTGCACTATCATGATATATATGACCTTTCTGAGACACTTGAGCGTGAGACTGTGCAGTCAGCTCTTCGGAGCATACAGCATCCTGAGGCTATCCTTAAGGACATCCGCAGCTTTATACATCAGCTCGGAGACGCATTCGTTTCCAATGAGAGGCTGATAAAGATACTCTTCGAGGGCAGCCGCAGTTCAAGCTTTGTGACGATACTTGAGGATGAGCTTATGAAGGTGATCCACGAAACTGATCCAGAGCATACTATAAGCCAGGAGAGCAGGATGATGATGACGTATATGATATACGGCGGATATTTCACCTATTTCAAATACTGCGATATGGGCATAAAGACTGTTCTGGAGATGATGGAAAGGCTCTCCGGCGGAATAATAGGGCTGTATGATAATGCGGAAGATGAAAATTAGGTGTATCCTATTGACAAAATCTGCGGTATACAGTATAATATTCTCAGCAAGACCGGATGACGGTCTCTGCGAGTATACGGTATAGGGGGTAAACTATATTGGCAAAAACAACAGGTGATAAGGAACTTGAAAAGATCTATCAGGAGCTCAAAAGCGCAACCAAGGACAATAGCTATTCAAGTCATGGCAGCAGCTATGGCAGTGACAGCAGTGAGGGGGGAGATCTGCTGAAATTCTTCATCGGACTTCTTCTCCTCGGAGGCGGACTCTTCATGATCTTCAATAACCTTACGGTTACAAGTACATGGGGAGGCGGAGGATATTTCTTCCACATAGGTTCATTCAATCTTCCCAACGGAATGGTAATGCTTCCGATGATAGCAGGTATCGCAATGCTGTTCCTTATGGACAGAAAGATATTCGGCTGGATCGTTCTTGCAATAGGTATACTCATCGTGCTGCTGAGCGTTCTGCTCACCACAAGGATCTATTGGAGATCAACTTCTGCATACGTATTCGTGATCATGTTTGGTATGACAGCTGCCGGAGCAGGTATGGTGCTCAGAGAGCTGTTCAGAAAAAGATAACATAAAAGCCGCACATATATATTGTGCGGCTTTTATAATTATTAAGGAATTTTTTCGGGACGCCGAGGGCGGCGTCCCGAAACGGTTTTGGGCAATATGAAAGCCGCTCAGATAAGTCAGCTTATCTTGTGCGGCTTTTTATTTTACATAGACTTTACCAGTTCGCTGAACCTTTCCATAGCTTCGATAGTGCGCTGTCTGTCGCCGAATGCAGTAAGTCTGAACCAGCCCTCACCGTTCTTTCCAAAGCCTGCGCCGGGAGTTCCGACAACAGCTATCTTTTCGAGCATGAGATCAAAGAAGTCCCAGCTCTTCATTTCCTTCGGGCACTTGAACCATATATAAGGTGAATTGATACCGCCGGTGAATTTAACTCCAAGCTTTGTCATAGTATCTGCTATGATACGGGCATTTTCCTGGTAGTAAGAGATGTTTTCATGTATCTGGCGGAGTCCCTCTTCGGTGAAAACTGCTGCTGCTGCACACTGTACCGGATAGGAAACACCGTTGAACTTGCTTCCCTGTCTGCGTCCCCATATCTGAGCGACGGAGACCTCAGTGCCATCGGAGACTGTTACCTTGAGTGCCTCGGGGATAACGGTATATCCGCATCTCATGCCGGTGAATCCGGCTGTCTTTGAGAGTGAGCACATTTCTATTGCACATTCCTTTGCGCCCTCGATACAGAAAATGCTTCTGGGCACATCGGGATCAGTGATAAATGCTTCATAAGCGGCATCGTATATGATAACGGCGTCGTTTTTCTTTGCGTAGTCTATCCACTGTCTGAGCTGATCTGCGGTATATACAGAACCGGTGGGATTATTTGGCGAGCAGAGATAGATTATATCAGCATGAACGCTGTAGTCAGGCATTGCTGCGAAGCCGTTTTCCTCATTGGAGTCGGCGTAGATTATCTTCCTTCCGCACATGAGGTTTGAATCCACGTATACCGGATAGGCAGGATCTGTGACAAGTATTACATTGTCATTGCCGAAGATATCAACGATATTTCCGCAGTCTGCTTTTGCGCCGTCGTTTATGCGTATCTCTGAGGGAGCGATATCTGCTCCGAAGCTTTTATAGTACCCGGAAACTGCTTCACGGAGGAAATCGTAACCGGCGCCGCTGTCCTCGTAACCCTTGAAGGTCTCCTTCACTCCCATTTCATCGCAGCCCTTCTTCATGGCTTCGATGACTACAGGAGCGATAGGGAGAGTAACATCTCCGATACCCATTCTTATGATATCAGCGGAAGGGTTCTTCTCCTTGAAAGCGGCAATTTTCTTTGCGATATTTATAAAAAGATAATTCTTCTCAAGTCTGAGAAAGTTTTCATTCAACTGCGGCATACTGCATACTCCTTTGCTTTTTCGATATATTCATCGCTTACGGTGCCGTCACATATGAACTCGGCAGGTCCGGTCATAATAACAGTTCCGTCTGACTTATAGTTTATAACAAGGTCTCCTCCTCTGAGGTGGATAAGGATATCCTCATCCTGCGGACATATGCCGTTGAGGACGGCTGCCACTGCACTTGCACAGGCGCCTGTTCCGCAGGCGAATGTTTCTCCGCTTCCACGCTCCCATACTCTCATGCGGAGAGTGCGGCTGTCGATGACCTGTATGAACTCGGTGTTCACACGGGCAGGGAAGAGCTTGTGGTTTTCAAAATCAGGTCCGATTTTTTCAAGGTCGAGACTGTCGATATCATCCATAAATAAGACTGCGTGGGGATTGCCCATAGATACGCAGGTGATATCATAAGTCTTTCCGCTGACCTCAACAGGCTGAGCGATGAATCTGTCCAGGGGGCTATCCACAGGGATATCCCTTGGCAGTAGTACAGCTTTGCCCATATCTACGGTAACAGAGCTGACTTTTCCGTCAGAGACTGTAAGAGTCAAGTACTTTATACCGGAATTGGTTTCAAGAGTAATATCAGTTTTATCGGTAAGACCTTTTTCATAAACATATTTTCCGATACATCTTGTGGCGTTGCCGCACATCATAGCTTCTGAGCCGTCAGCATTGAAGATCCTCATGCGGAAGTCGGCTTTATCAGATGGCATTATGAGAACAAGGCCGTCAGAGCCTATGCCCTTGCGGACATCACTGAGTATGACTGAGACCTTTTCTGGTTCAGTGACAGTTTCGGTAAAGCAGTTTATGTAGATGTAGTCATTGCCGATGCCATGCATTTTGGTAAAATTCATATATACATCTCCCATTGTGACTCGTATGGGAGAGCAGTAACAAAAATAAATAATAACGCCGAAGGCGCAGAAAATGGGAGTCCAGAGGGATGTTATTCCTCTGGCAGAGGGTGAACGAGGGGGACAGCGTCCCCCTGAGCAGCAGTCCGTACAGCGAAGCGCTTACGGACGCCCTCACTCCTGAATTGTCTCTTGGCTTGACCGACGAATTATCTTTCCGTACAAGCCTAATATCTTTATTAGGATCAGAGCAGAGTTATACCTGCCTCTGCACACTTTTCTACCATATCCTCAGGCCATACAGAGGACTGTACTTCGCCGATGTGAGCCTTTTCAAGCAGAAGCATACAAAGTCTTGACTGGCCGATACCGCCGCCGATAGTCAGCGGAAGTGTGCCGTCAGCTATCATCTGATGATACTTGTACTGCATCCTGTCCTCAGCTCCGCATTCTGCAAGCTGCTTTTTCAGTGAAGTCTCATCTACACGTATACCCATGGAAGATACTTCGAGAGCTCTTCCGAGAACAGTGTCCCAGAAGAAGATATCTCCGTTGAGAGCCCAGTCATCATAGTCAGGAGCTCTTCCGTCATGCTTTTCACCGCTGGCAAGCTTGCCGCCTATCTGCATGATGAATACAGTTCCGTGCTCCTTGGTGATAAGGTCTTCACGCTCCTTTGAGGTCTTGTCAGGATACATATCCTCAAGCTCCTGAGTTGTTATGAAGAATACCTCATCTGTTATCTTGTCAGCAAGAACAGGGTATCTGTGGCTTACCTTGCGCTTTGTGTAAACAACAGCCTTTACTACATTCTTTACTGTATCTTTAAGGTATTCGATAGTACGCTTGTCACGGGTGATGACCTTTTCCCAGTCCCACTGGTCAACGAATATTGAGTGAACGTTGTCGGTATCGTCATCACGACGGATAGCGTTCATATCAGTATATATGCCCTCGCCCGGCTCATAGCCGTAGCGGTAGAGAGCCATTCTCTTCCATTTTGCAAGGGACTGGACAACTTCTGCCTTTCCGTCGATCTCCTTGATGTCGAAATCAACTTTTCTCTCAACGCCGTTGAGGTCATCGTTGATACCGCTGCCCTGCTTTACGATAAGGGGAGCAGATACACGATCAAGGGTGAGTACGATGGACAGAGCCTGCTGAAATACGTCCTTGATGTACTTGATTGCGTGCTGAGTTTCTCTCAGTGTGAGTGAGGACTTATAGCCCTCTGGGATATACAGCGATCTTGACATGATAATCACTTTCCTTTTCTTGATATATTAACATCGGCCGGCGCCATTGACGGCTGATGTGCTGTAGCTTAATAATTGTTATCGTATGGGATATTCATTGATATAGCATATGTTTCCGCATAGGAACCTGCGGGAACGTGTAATGTAAGAGCATCGGAAGTATACTCAAATGCCCTTTCATCTATAAAGCTGATGCTTTCGGGTAGATATATATCCTTGAGATTTTGGCAGTAAGCAAAGGCGCTTTCGCCTATTTTTTCACAGCCGTCATTAAAACGTACTTCCTTGAGCCTTTCGCAGTACTCAAAGGCTTCTGCTCTTACGTCCGGGCAGCCATCTATGACAGCAGTTTTTAGATTCCTGCAGTACTCAAATGCATCGGGAGCGATGTACTGAACATTTCCCGGAATATATATGCTTTCCAGCTCTGCATACTCAAATGCATTGGATTCTATACTTGTAATATTATCGGGGATCGTAAATTCCCTTGAGTCATAGTAAGCATACTGGGAGCCACGTATCACATTCTCTCTGTCCAGCATAGAATACTCGGCGTAGGTGTTATCGCAACTGATGGAGTTCTCCTGTGCATATTTTTCAGCATATGAACCGGAAGGAGCATGAACGGTAAGTCCGCTCAGCGCCCAGAAAACACCATCGCCGATCTGTTTTACGCTTTTCGGAAGATTGACATCTTCAAGTCCGCTGCAGCTCCAGAATGCTGAGCTTTCGATAGACTCAAGACCTTCCTCGGCCTGTACGAATTTCAGATTAGAACAGCTCCAGAATGCGTTCTGCTTTATTGTTTTCACAGAAGAAGGGATATAAAGAGCTTCCACTACATTATTGCTCCAGAATGCGCTTTCTGCTATCTCTTCCACACCATCGGGGATTACTACCTTCGGCTCAACGCCTTCGTAGTCGTAAAGCACGCCGTCCTTGATAATGAGTCCGTCATCGTCCTCGCTGCCGTAGTCATTCTCCTCGTCATATCCGGGATCCTCGTCATCATCAGCTTCTGTGGCCTTTTCCTCTTCCTTTTCAGAAGTTGTTGCTTCAATGATCGTGGCATTCCCTTTACTTTCTGATGATTCTGTAAGCCCGCATGATGAAGCTGTCACAGCCAGAGATAATGCCAAAACCGATAATAATGCCTTTTTCATGTGTACCCCCAAAAATCAATGGATTTATCTTATAGAACCAACAGTTCTCGGGAAGAGTATAACGTCACGTATATTAGCCATACCTGTTGTGTACATGATAAGTCTCTCGAAGCCGAGACCGAATCCGCCGTGCGGTACTGAGCCGAACTTGCGGAGGTCAAGATAGTCTGAGTAGAGGTCGAGGTTCATATTTCTCTCCTTCATAGCAGCGATGAGCTTATCATAATCATATTCTCTCTCGCTTCCGCCTATGATCTCTCCGACACCGGGAACGAGAAGGTCAACTGCGGCAACAGTCTTTCCGTCTGGATTCTGCTTCATATAGAATGACTTTATCTCCTTGGGGTAGTCTGTAACGAATACAGCCTTCTTGAATACCTTCTCGGAGATGTATCTCTCGTGCTCTGTCTGGAGATCGCAGCCCCATTCTACAGGATATACGAACTTCTCGCCTGATTCCTGAAGGAGCTTTATAGCCTCTGTGTAGGTTACTCTGCCGAACTCATGGGAGATGAGCTCTTCAAGACGAGCCTTGAGGCCTTTCTCAAAGTGAGCGTCAAAGAATGCGATCTCATCAGGACACTTTTCAAGGAGCTTGCCGATAACGAATTTCAGCATATCCTCAGCGATCTCGATAACATCATCCAGCTCTGCAAAAGCTACCTCCGGCTCGATGTGCCAGAATTCAGCAAGGTGCTTTGGAGTGTTGGAGTTCTCAGCACGGAATGACGGGCCGAATGTATAGATCTTGCCCATAGCCATTGCAGCCATTTCGCCTTCGAGCTGACCGGAAACTGAAAGGCCGGCTTTCTTGCCGAAGAAGTCATTTGCGTAATACTCCTCCTCGGACTTATACTCTGTAGTGTAGCCGTTTGTAGTTACCTGGAACATCTCACCTGCACCCTCGCAGTCACTTCCGGTGATAAGGGGAGTATTTACATATACATAGTTGTTGCTCTGGAAAAATTCATGTAAAGCGGCAGCAAGCACTGAACGGACTCTCCATACAGCGTTGAATGTATTCGTTCTTCCTCTGAGATGAGGGATAGAGCGGAGAAATTCAAGTGAGCAGCCCTTCTTCTGGAGGGGATAATCTGTAGGAGCATCACCGAAAATAGTGATACTCTCAGGAGTTGTATTGATCTCGACAGTATTGTTTCTGCCCTCAACTACATTACCTGTTACCTTGATTGAAGTGCCGACTCTGGGCTCCTTATAGTCTGAACCTTCGCCCTTTTCAACAACGACCTGAACGTTCTTGAGTGAGGTACCGTCGTTTACCTCGATGAAAGCCACGCTCTTGGAGTTTCTGGATGTACGTACCCATCCGCATACAGTCACTGACTGACCGATAAATTCCTTTGAGGTGATAATGTCCTTGACATCGATGTGTTTCATAATTATTCGTTCCTTTCAGATAAATATAAATTTATTCAGGACGAAGAAATACAAAAAGCCCCCGTCCTATACAGGACGGGAGCATATTACCCGTGGTGCCACCTGAATTACCGCAAAGCGATCACTTTTGGCCGCTGTAACGTGCGGAGCACGGCTCGCTTACTTGAGAAACAACAGGCTTTTCATAGCCTCCTGCTATCCCTTTCGGTCTGCTGCTCGGGAGTGTTATTCGCTTCGGTACGAATGTACGGCTCACACCTTATCCGTACTCTCTGAAAAACGTTATCCGAGGTTACTTCTCTCTGTCATAGCATTTGTTCAAGTATATTATATCACACTTTTTTCCAGTTGTCAATAGCTGCTAACAATTTTGTTTTACAGTTTTATATGAAAAGCAGGCTCATGCCGTGTTCACGGGCGAACTTTTCAGCCTTCTTGCGGTTGACCTGTTTCAGTACCTTTATGGTCTGTTTATGGCCTTTCTTTACATCACTGGTAGTTATATTATCGTTATCGAACTCAGCGATGTTTATATCATGGAGGTTTTCGCAGCCTGTAAAGGCATCCTCTCTGATATCCTTTGTCTGGAAGCTTATCCTGAGCTCGGTCAGGTTCTGGCAGCCATAGAATGCCCAGCTGCATATAGTCTTGACAGTGTAGGGGATATCGATAGAACTGAGTGAGCGGCACCATGAGAATGCGCTCTCGCCAATAGTTGTTACAGAGTTGGAAATGGTTATCTTTTTGAGGCTGTAGCACTCAGAAAAAGCGGCGTTGCCGATAGAGTCAACAGCTCCGGGGATAACAACTCTTCTCAGTCTCTTGCAGGAGAAGAACATCAGGTCACTGATCCTCTGTAAATAGGCGGGGAGAACGATATTCTCCAGGGAATTGCAGCGTCCGAATGCACCTTTTCCTATAGTTTTCAGGGAAGCCGGCAGATTCAGCTCCTTCAGCTTCTGGCATTTCAGGAAGGCATTTTCTCCGATGGATTCAAGGTTCTTCGGGAACACTACCTCCTCAAGGGCAAAGCAGTGGCAGAAGGCAAATTTTTCGATGCGCTTCACGCTGTCTGAGATGACCACCTTTTTCAGGGTATCATTGCCACGGAATGCGTATTTGCCGATAGTTGTTATAGTATCGGGAATGATTATCGCTTCGGTAGTGCCTATGTATTTAACGAGAGTTCCGGTCTTACTGTTTATAGCCATGTTGTTGACATCGTCGATAACAACGTTCTCATCATTTAGTGCTTCGTTGAGCTCCTCAGCTTCTTCCAGTTCCTCGTGCTTTGACGATTTGTGCTTGTGAGAGGATTTTTCTTCATGCTTTTTGCCTGCTTTCTTTTCGTGGACAGGCTTTTCATCAGTTTTGGGTACAGCCTTTGCCTTTTTCTCAGGAGCAGGCTTATCCTCGGACTTAGCCTCAGCCTTCTTCTCAGGAGCAGACTTCTCCTCGGACTTAGTCTCAGTCTTCTTCTCAGGAGCAGGCTTATCCTCGGACTTAGCCTCAGCCATTTTCTCAGGATCAGGCTTATCCTCGGACTTAGCCTCAGCCATTTTCTCAGGATCAGGCTTATCTTCGGACTTAGTCTCAGCCTTTTTCTCGTGAGCAGGCTTATCCTCGGACTTAGCCTCAGCCTTTTTCTCAGGAGCAGGCTTTTCCTCGGACTTGGCCTCAGTCTTCTTCTCAGGAGCAGGCTTTTCCTCGGACTTAGCTTCAGCCTTTTTCTCAGGAGCGGGCTTATCTTCGGACTTAGTCTCAGCCTTCTTCTCAGGAGCAGGCTTTTCCTCGGACTTAGCCTCAGTCTTCTTCTCAGGAGCAGGCTTATCCTCGGACTTAGCCTCAGCCTTCTTCTCAGGAGCAGGCTTCTCCGCAGACTTAGTCTCAGCCTTTTTCTCAGGAGCAGGCTTTTCCTCGGTAATGACATCAGTTTTCTTTTCTGGTTCGGGAGCTTTTTCGGCAGGAAGAGAGGTTTCTGCCTTTGTCTCATTTTTTTCTGAGTTGGTTGGTGCAGCTTTGTGTGCTTTGATTTTTACAATTTTTGCTTTCTTTGATTTTTCGTGCTTGATCTCAGCTTCTGATCCTTCATCAGAGCTGTGCCTATTCTTTATTTTATTCACGCACAGATCACTCCAAACGTTTTATATTAGCCAAAATTACAAACTAAGAAATGCTGTATAATTATAACATTTTTTTCTGAAAAAATCAATAACTTCATTAATATATTGGTAATATTTGGAGAAATGTACAATGGGCAGAACAGCATAGGGCGAAAATAGAGGGTAAACACGGATTGGAGAAATTTCGGAGTTGTTTAATTTGCACAAATCAAGGCGGAGCCGGCTATGGACGATATGAGCCGTTATTTTGTTCAGGTGTATGGGAGTTTTTATTTTGACTTTTTTGTCGGTTTGTGGTATAATAACGCATAAATGATGCAGAAAAATCCGGAGATCGGAATAATTAAAAGGAGATCCCATGAATAAAATACTGATTACAATGCTTATTTCCGTCGGAGCTGTAGTGCTTTCTGGCTGCGGCAATAAAGTCTCAGATAAAAACGAGCCGAAGCTCAGTGCCGAAGTGGCCTCTTCTATGCCGTCTGACGCAGAAGCAACATCTGAACACGTTTCAACATCAGCCGTAACAACAGCAGTAACTACCACCGTTGTCACTACCACCACTGTCCCTCAGCCTCCGGCAGACCTCAGGCTCTCAGGCATGGAAAGTGTGGAGGTATACAGTGACATTACCCTCAGCGATTTCATAACTGATAAGAACGTTGAGCTGTCAGAAGGGGATGCACTGCTGAATACCGCTGATACCGGCACATACGAGGTGGATATAAAGTATAAATACAACGGGCATGAATTCTCAAAGAAGCTTGATTATATTGTTGAGGATACAACTCCTCCGCTGCTTCTGAATTCCGGCTGGGAAACTATGCATAAGGCCGGCAAAGCATTTGATCTCAATGATTACGTGGGATTTGTGGATAATTACGACCGCAATGTATCTCTTAGCTATACCGGAGACATAGATCCGAATACCGTAGGCGACTATCCGCTCCATGCTGTTGCTGCCGACAGTTCAGGTAATGTGACCGAGTGGGATGTGACGATATCCGTTGTGAATGAGGTGCCAAAGCCTGCCGACAACAGGACGAGAGTTTCATTCGAGGACTTTGCTGCACAGTATGGCGGAGAGGGACGCAGAGTCGGACTTGATATATCTGCATGGCAGACTGATGTGGATTATGATGCTCTTATCGGAGCAGGCTGTGATTTTGTTATTATGAGGGCAGGCTATTGCTATGGAGAGCCTATGACTGATGACTATTTCCACCAGAACCTTGAGCGTGCAAGGGCTTCCGGTATGGCATACAGTGTATATTTTTACTTCACTGACAACTCTGAGGATGCGGTCCGTGAGCACGCACGCTGGATAGCAGAACAGCTTGGCGGTGAGCCCACTGATCTTCCCATTGGATTTGACTGGGAGGAATTCAGTCATTTCCAGAAATACGGCATGAACATACATGACATCAATAACCTGTATGCGGCTTTCAGAGACGAGCTTGCAAAGTTCGGATATGATACCATGCTCTACAGCAGCAGGAATTTCCTCAGAGACGTATGGGATGAAAAGACAAAGGCTCTCGGACCGGTATGGCTGGCACATTATGTTGATGAGACCAATTATGAGGGAGATTACTACATATGGCAGCAGAGCAGCTGCGGACGTATTGCCGGTATAAACGGCGATGTCGATATGAATGTGCTTTACGAATAACAACAAAGGCTCCTCCTTTTTTCAGGGAGGAGCTTTTTGATTATGCAGCATACGGAAGCGGTAATGCTATGATATTAAAAGTCATGATATTACCGGAATAAGCATGAAATTGGTATAAAAAAGTAATGAACCATGCTATAATATGCTCAGGATATTAAAAAAGGAGAGAGGCTATCATGCTTAAAGAAATGGGCTTTTATAAGGGGATAAATCTTGGCGGTTGGCTTTCACAGTGCGATTACAGCGAAGAACATCTTGACAGCTTCATAAAAGAAGAAGACTATGCTGTTATTGCGGGCTGGGGGGCAGACCATGTCCGTATTCCCTTTGACTATAATATAATAGAGAATGAGGATCGCACTTACAATGAGAAGGGCTTTGCAAGAATTGACCGTGCTGTAAGTCTCAGCAGAAAAAACGGACTCAATGTTGTCCTTGACCTGCATAAGACTGCTGGATTCTCATTTGATTACTACAGTGAGAATGAGAGCGGATTTTTTGAGAATCCCTTCCTTCAGGAACGCTTTTACCGTCTCTGGGAAGAGGTGGCAAGGCGTTACGGAAACGATCCGGAACATATAGCGTTTGAGCTCCTCAATGAGGTAACAGATATGGAGTTCATGGAAATGTGGAACAGGATAGTACGTGTCTGCATAAGCAGGATAAGGGCTATCGCTCCTGAGACTATAATATTTGTAGGTAGCTGCCATAACAACAGTGCGGATATGGTATATCTCCTTGAGAAGCCATATGACAATAGGGTAGTATACAATATGCACTGCTATGAGCCGCTGAAGTTTACTCATCAGGGGGCTTACTGGACAAATGCTATAGTCGAGTCGGACAGGTTCACTGCTGATGAGAGCGGAGTTGCTCCCGAGCTTTTTGAAAAGCTCTTCTCAACAGCTATCGACAAGGCTCGTGAGAACGGCGTTGAGCTTTACTGCGGAGAGTACGGCGTTATTGACGTTGTCAGTCCGGAGGAGACATTGAAGTGGTATAGGACAATTAATACTGTGTTCGAGAAATACGGCATCAGCCGCTGTGCTTGGAGCTACAGAAAAATGGATTTCGGCCTCTCGGATAACAGACTTGACAGTATCCGTCCGGAGCTTCTGAAAGTTATATAATGCAAGGTGTGTTCATTTCCATAAAAACGTACAGGCAGAAGGCGGCCTGTACGTTTTTATTATATATTTAATTTTTCACGAAATATTGACAAATTGTTAAGATGGATGTATAATGAAAGTGCTATATTATTATATTTTAAAGAGAGGGGTAAGGTATGGCAAAATTTATTTTTAAAAAGCTGATCGCAGCTGTCAGCGCCGCATCTATGATGATGGTCCCGGGAGCTTTTTCCGCTCCGGCAGCTGTAAACAGCGCAGATGTGCCTGACGAATATCACGATGACTGGCTGCACGTGAATGATAATGCCGAGATCGTGGATATGTACGGCAATCCTGTCTGGATGACAGGCTGTAACTGGTTCGGCTACAACGTTACAACACAGTGCTTTGACGGCGTATGGTCGAGAAATATGCACGATATGCTGAACGAAATGGCTGACCGTGGATTCAACCTTATGCGTGTGCCTATGTCAACGCAGATACTTCTTCAGTGGAAGAATCAGGCTCCGGATCCGTATATGGTAAAGATCAACGAGTGGAAGAATCCTGAGCTGACTGTAGACGGTGTTGAGGGAAGCAAGCCGAAGTACAGCTTCGATATCTGGAATCAGGCTGTTCAGTGGTGCCGTGAGAACGGTATCAAGATCATGATCGATATCCACTGCGCTACCACTGCTTCCAACGGACATCAGTATCCGTTATGGTACGACAGCAACTACAGCTACGATGACTGGCTCGAAGCTCTTAACTGGGTGGCTGATTACTACAAGGACGATGATACCATTATTGCTATCGACCTGAAAAATGAGCCTCACGGCAAGAATGACGGTCAGGGTATGGCTAAATGGGATAATTCCAAGGACGACAATAACTGGAAATATGCAGCAGAGCGTGGTGCAAATGCCGTTCTCAGCGCAAACCCGAATCTTCTGGTAATGGTAGAGGGTATTGAAGTATATCCTAAGTTTGAGGAAGGCGAAGACTGGGATTCTCAGGCTGTAGACTATGCACGTTACCCATGGAGCCCATTCCACGGCGCATGGTGGGGAGGAAACTTCCGTGGTGCAAGAGATTATCCTGTAAATCTCGGTAAGTACCAGAGCCAGCTTGTATATTCACCTCATGACTACGGCCCGCTCGTATGGGAGCAGGAGTGGTTCAAGAAGGATTTCTCAAGAGAAACGCTGCTTGACGATTACTGGCGTGATACATGGGCTTATCTTATCGAAGAAAAGATCTCACCGCTGCTTATGGGTGAATGGGGAGGCTTTATCGATGAAGAGCATGATCCTACCGGAGATAATACAAAATGGATGACAATACTCCGTGACTATATGATTGAAAAGCGTATCCACCATACATTCTGGTGCTTCAATGAGAACTCAGGCGATACCGGCGGACTTCTTATCAACGATTTCCAGGACTGGGATGAAGACAAGTATGCTCTCGTAAAGCCTGCTCTCTGGCAGGACGACAAGGGACGCTTCATCAGTCTCGATCATAAGTATAAAATGGGTTCTTATGGTATATCTCTTTCCGATTACTATAACGGTACTGAGCCTGTGCAGGCTCCTACCGATCCGACAGAGCCTTCAACAAAGCCAACTGATCCTACTACAAAGCCTACAGATGATCCTGACAAGGATGTGACTTACGGTGATGCTGACTGTGACGGAGTTGTCAAGATGAATGACGCTGTGCTTATCATGCAGGCTCTTTCAAATCAGGACAGATATTATATCGGAGGTACAGATGAGAATGCGCTTACAGAAAAAGGTCTGAAGAATGCGGACTGCTATGATCCGGGTTCAAACCTTACAGGTAAGGATGCACTTTCTGTTCAGAAGTATCTGCTCAATATGACAAAGCTTCCTGAAAGATCTGAATAATAATATTTTCGGTTATATGCACAAACTCGTTGTGAGAGATTAGTGCATATAGCCGATTTTTTGTTCTCTGCTCGTCAGAACGGCCATTTTTTGACACATATATATGAAACCATTTATATGGGAAAATTTTTTTAAGGAGTTGATCTTATGAAAAAGTATTCATATCTGTCTGTTATCCTTTCAGCCGTTCTGCTTACAGGCTGCGGTGCTGCTCAGCAGAGCAGCAGCGATAAAGATGCAGGAAATGAGGGAGTTATAATTGAAGCAACAACAGAGGAGATCACTGTTGAGCCAACAACAGAGGATATAACAGATCCTCCGATTTGTACACCTCCGGTGAGCATATCTGAATTTGAGTGCTTCGGCAGAAAATTTGATGCTGCTGACAGTAAAGTTAATACCTGGTGCAATGTTTGGAATGATGAAGGGAATATCCGTACTAATTATAGTAATAAGAATATTTCCGAAGCAGATCTTGATCCTGAGTATATAGCTGATCTGGTGAATGAGCTCAATTCGGGCAAATATGAGGAGACCAACCCGTTTACGGGAGATCACTGCATCTGCCTTGATAATGCTATCGATGGTATCTGTATAGTTTCAGGATTTGTACAACTATGCGGCTGCGATGATCTTGATAATCTGACTATGAACGAAGAGCCGGCAATGTATATCAGCTCGGGAGATGATAAAGTGTCATATCGTGTTCCTGAAGAGTTCAAGAAAGATTTTGATGCTGTTGTGGAGAAGGTCACTGTAAGCGAAGAAAATATCAGAGATACATATGAGAGACCAGACTACAGTTACAGAGATATAACTGAAAAAGAATATCCTAAGGATAGGATACTGTTCATTGATATGTACTCGAATTATGCGTGGGTGAAGACTCTGAATGGCCGTTTCATTGATGAGAATGGCTATGTATATAAGTTTAATCTTAGTGATGTTGATTTCATCGGGAATTATTGCAAGCGAAATAATATCGATGACAACAATGACTATAACTGGGATGATGCGTTTTTGGAGTGCCTTTACTATGATGTGTATTATAAAACAAAGCCTGTCTGCAAGACTGACGCTGATGAGGTGTTTGATATATACATGGAGAGCCAATGTATCCTCGACAGCAGTGAAATGAAGCTGAAAAATGAAGCCTGCGATATGGGGCAGTATTCGCTGTATGTCGTTGATCCTGATACATATGAACTCATAGAGCTCAGAACCAGAGGCGATAATGTTGGCGAACTTGATGATCCGTGTGCTCGTGAAGCGTGTGAAAGATATGACGCTCTTAAATATGAAGCGTTAGAATAAAGTAACGGCTGCCGCAGGATGTGCGGCAGCCGCTTTTGTTACTGCATCTTATAAGAGTTTATCATCTTCTGGACCATACGTCCGCCGATAGAGCCAGCCTCACGGGAAGTAAGGTCGCCGTTGTAGCCCTTCTTAAGGTCAACGCCAAGCTCATTTGCAGATTCCATCTTGAATCTTTCGAGAGCCTCTCTGCCCTTCTGTGTCATTTCGCCGTTATTGTTTCCGTTGCTGTTAGCCATTTTATTTATCTCCTTTGGATTGTTTTTGATGCCGTGGTAGTATTATTACACAACTGCATAGGAATATTTGTGGTAAAAAATGTGAACCTTACAAGTATATTTCACTATTTGCACACGCA
>ERZ795051.2914-NODE-2914-length-18298-cov-6.176999_pt1 | contig 18298 bp, 15 predicted proteins | sample MGYA00375135_ERZ795051 | MGnify/ENA primary metagenome ERZ795051 (study PRJEB30180, sample SAMN05720222) | activated sludge metagenome | isolation source: Anaerobic digester | place: Japan | collected 2015-05-26 ... | reverse complement strand
GAAACCGCAGTTGTGCGGCGGCGCGAAGCTTCGCCCCGCCGTCCGCGGGACAGGGCAACCGATGGACCAGGTACAGCAGCTTCATCGCAGTCGTCAATCCTCATTTGTCGGTTCTTAGTCGTTCGGCGTTTTCAATCCCCTGTAATGCCCAGAAGGCGGGGTCTCTCTCGCTCATCAGCGCTGCCTGTCCGGCCGACCTCTGAAAACGGATCATGGACAACCTTCCAACTCACCCCGGAATCGACTTCGACAACCACGCCCCCAGCGGCCGGGTCACCGCCAGCGGCAGCTTGGGCCACACCCGCCGACTTAACTGCAATCTCGGGTTGTTCGGCGTCAGATCAGGCGCCCGGCCGCCCGCCGGCACAAAGTATTGGTATTGCAGCGGCGTCGGCTCGAAGCCCTGGAAACGCTTGAAATCGCAGGAACCTTTGTTATCGACCCGCGACCGCCCGAAGTCGAACTCCCGGCAACCCCGTTCCACACCCTTTTCCATGGCACACATGTACATGAAATGATTGGGGTGATACTTCTCGAATCGTTCGTCACAACCGGCAAAATAGGGCGACAACGTGTCGCGATAGACGAAGCTGACCAGTCCGGCAATGGCCCTGCCTTGATGCTCCACGATCTGAACCAGATGCTCGACCCGCTCCCCGGCCTGCAACCGGCTGCGCGTCGCGTCCATCAATGCACGGAAAAACCTCAATGGATAATTCGGCGACGCCAGGCGGCGCATCGACTGGCTGTAGAGCAGCCAAACCTCGTCAAGACGCGACTCGTCGAATCGCGAAACCAGATTGAACCGCTCGCGGGCCTGCCGGGCGGCGGCTCGGGCCTTGCGCGGCATCTCCGCCAGAACCCGGTTCGGGTCTGCCGGCAGAGACTTGCGAAAGGTCACATATCGATCCGAGATCGGCAGTTCCGGCCATCGCGCGCGAATGGAGCGGATATCCAGCCACTGCGCCCCGGCCTGGATCGCCAACGCCGTCGCCGCCTCCAGGAGAGCGCGATGTGTCTCATCGTCGTCGGCCAACGAACCGCCGTAGACCGCATAAGGCACGCTCACCATCAGCGTGCCCGCCAGCCGGCTGTCCACCCTCATCAGCGGAAACACGCCCGCCGGGCGCCCGTCGCGAAAGGCCATCAGATAATGACTGCGGTGCCCGAAGGCCTCGGTCACGGCATCCCGCCAGATCAACGTGTGAAAGATGGTACTCTCCGGATGACCGGCGACGTAGGCGTCCCACAAACCGGTTGTGCCCTCATCCAACTCGGTGATGCTGATGGACAAGTCTCCCTCCTATGACGTGCTCTGGTAATAATCGTGGCTGAGCGAGGCCATCCGCGTCTCGTGGTAGCCTGCCAGAACGCACCCCGCCACGTTGACACGGTTGGCCTGCAGCATTTTCACGCAGCGATCCACCAACGGCTCGGGCGTCCGGTTCATGCGGACGACCATGATGACCGAATGGCACAACGGCGCGATCACTCCTGTGTCTGCGGCTTCGTGAACGGGTGGCGTATCGATCAGACTGTAATGAAAACGCTCGGTCAGTTCCTTGAAAACGCCGCCGAACGACTTGCTGGCAAGCAGTTCGCTGGGCAACAAACCCGCCGGATCTCCGGCCGGGATGAGGTAGAGATTATCCCGGACCGCCGGCATGCATACCTCCGCCAGCGACAGCTCGCCTCGCAAGACCTCCGCCAGCCCCGGCTGACGCTCGGCCCCGAGCAGACAACTCAGCCCGCAGGCGTGAAAATCAAGATCCACCATGGCTACCCGCAGGTACTTCAGTTCCGCAAAACTGAATGCCAGATTGGCGGTGGTAACGGTCTTGCCCTCGCCGTGCAGGGCCGAGGTCAGGGCCAGCACACGGGGACCGCCCCCTGGATTGGCGGTGATCAACCGGGTGCGGACGGATCGAAACTTCTCGGCCGTCACCGAGTTCGGCTCGTGTAGAGCCACCACCTCCCCGCCGACCGACTCACTTTCAACGGCAGGGGCCGTGATCGGAAACGGTTGTGGCGACGAAGGAGGCTTCAGCAGCGACTGGACACAATCGGAAAAGGACTCCGCCCTCGTGGCCCCGCGCCCGAAAGTGCGCACGGAAGCGGCGGCAACATTGCCAAACGACATATCCGTCGTTTGCGCCAGCCGCAGGTTCCGCTCCTGCTGTGCTCGTTTCAGCGCTTCAGCAATCCGTCCCATGTTCTTCCGTCGCCTGCTATTGACGCCGTCTGATCCTCCGGTCCGGACAGGCGTCTCTCATGTTCCAGTAATTCGGCCTGTCCATTCTCCCAACAGAGCCGCGGACCGCGTCATCAGCCGGTCATACGATTCGGGACGTTCCAACGCCAGGTAAACCAGGATCCCCATGAGGGCTACCGCCAGTGTCTGCACCGTCACGAACGTCGGTAGCAGACACTTGCGAAGACGCCACCGCGAAGGTCGCCCCGCACGAATCTCCCCGATCGTCTCCAATACCGGAACGCCCAGCGTCTGCTTTAGCCGGGCCGGATCCTTCACCGAACGGTCCAGAATCTCGCGAAGGAATACGATCACAATCGCCACGGCCAATCCCAACCCCGAACTGACCGCAAACAAGCCGTTGGCGGTCGGTCTGCGAAGACGACCGGCCAGGTGCGGCTGATCCAGAGGCAGCACCTGGATGCCTCGGTTTTCCGCCTCGGCGGTCAGGATGCGATTCAACTGGCTCAAGTTGTTGTTCCAGAGATCCAGATCGTTCTGGGCGCTGGCCAGGGCCTGCTGCAGATTGACGTACCGCTCCCTGCGTTCAGGCAACGACTGCATGTCTTTCTTGAGTCGCTCCTGCGTCTCCAGATTGGCCTTCAGCTCCAGCTCGATCCGGGCGAGATCGTCGCGGTTGGTCTTGATCTCCATTTCCGTCTTCTTTCGCTCCGCCTCCCATGAATCCGCCGGGAGATTCATCATCCCCGACGGCACCTCCAGATTCTCCGGAAGCTGGTTGAGAGTTTCCTGGAGGCTTTCAACCTGACGACGCAGGGTCACGATCTGAGGATGCATCTCGGTCATCCGACGGGTGACTTTCAAGTCGTCGATCTTCCTGTTCAGGCTGGCGATCTCTGCCGTCGTCTGCTGGTAGCGCGGGTTCGCCATGGTACTCGTCCCGATCGCGGCCGGTCGATTGGGCTGTGCGGCGTCCTGTGAGGGGCGGGTGGTCAACCCAGCCAGATAGGCCTCGGAAGAGGCGATTCTTGCCTGCAGTCTCTGCCGATCGCGTTCGTTGCGCTCGATGCTCCGCGCGACAACCTGAAGCCTCTGCTCGAGAGTGTCGGGCCCGGTCGGGTTGGTCCCCGGAAAGTCCACGTCGATCCGGTGAAGCTCGGCCCTCAGGGCGGCAACTTTCTCCTGACACTTCCTGGATTCTCTCTCGAAAAACTCGTGCGCGTCATTGAGGATGCCCGAAACCCTGTTGCGCGTGCCCGTAATGTAGCTGTCCCGGATCCTCGCCAGGATCGGCGCAGCCCGGTCGGGCTGATCGCCCAGATAGAGTATTTCGACAATGTCGGAGAAATCCCCGGTTTCGCGGATGTGCACCGTAATCGACTCGATCCATCGCCCGATGATCGCGTCGCGATCGGCTTTGGCCTCGGCGGTCAGGTTGCCGGAGCCGTCGCGCGGCAAGTGATCAAGAAGACCCGCTTCCTCGACCGCCAGCCCAACGATCGAGAAGCTCCGCAGGTCGGAAATCAGAGACTGCCGCAGGGCGGCAAAAGAGTACGGCGAGTTGCTGGCCAACAGCTTGGAGATGACCAGGTTGTTGCGACGTTCAAACGTGGTGCTGACATAGTAACGCCGGGGACAGGTCAGGCCTATCGATAACACGAGCAACATGACCGTCAACATCGAGATCGTGATCAGTGGCCAGTGCCGGCGCGCGACGTCCAGTACCTTCGACAGAGTCTGGAGCAGACTCGCAACAGCCGATTCCTCGGGCGGTGCGCCGATTCGGGGACCGAGAATAACCGACGTGGGTTGCACGCTCATATCAGATCCTTTGCGGGCCCTTGTCTGCCTTGACGGATGATCCTCACCAGCCCTCGTTGATGTACGGCCTCACCCCGTACCCGTAATACAGCTCCGTGTTCGCCCCCGTGCCATCGCTCCAGTTGTAGTCCGTGTACGTCCGCAGCGTGTTGTTCGCATTCGCCGGAAAAGCATAGGCATTCAACAGCGGCACCGCCGGATACAACAACTCCTGCACCCGCAGACCGACCCAGCCCAGCGGCGTCGGCGGCACATAGACGATGTCGCCTTCCTGAAGAAGCAGATTATTGCGAAGATCACCTTTCTGAATCATTCGCGTTACGTCGATCGTGATCTCCCGCACCTCATTGGGGTCGGCGCTGGGCCTGATGACCCGAACCATCTCGCCCCAGGCAATGAGATTCGGTCGCGCGTTCGCCAGCACCGTTAACAGCGTGTCGTTTCCGGTGAAGGGCTTGGGACCGTTGAAGGTCACCTGACCAAACACGTAGATGCACCGGCTGGTCGGCGTGACCAGCCGGACCTCCACCTTGGGATCGACGTAATAGCGGGCCAGCAGCTTCTCCATCTTGGCGGCAATCTCTTGCTCCGTCAGCATCGAGACTTTCACCGGCCCCAGCAACCGCAGCATGATCGTGCCGTCAGGATTGATGCGACTGTTGACCCCGTCGACCTCGGGACACGTGGCGGAGGCAATCACCACCAGATCGGTGGGCTTGGCTCGATGAGTGGCGTCCACAACGTCATGGTTATGGGCCTGCACGAAAGCCTTCACGTCGTCATATTTCGGCGCGCACCCCGTGCTCGCGACAAGCTGAACAAGGGCCCCCATTCCCAGAATCATCAATCGGGTCTTGGCGAAGTCCTGCATGCCTTTGGTCTCACAGGTGGCAATCCTGAACCTCTCCGGTTCTGCCTCGACGACGGCTTCAGCCGGCACGCCCGATAGCTGGCGGACCTGGCTCCGTGCCAGAGTAATCGGACGCTCAGAGGCTCAGTTCGACTTATCCTCGTTTTTTTTCCGGGCGTTGGCACGAGCCTCAAGGTGCCCACCAGGCAGGTCCGATAGAACGGCTTGGGACGCGCCGGTTCTCCTTCGTCCGATAATCGCGCGCGCCGAAAACGGTCTCCCCATCAGGAGGTACCGGGCATGTACTGCTCCCATTTCGGGCTTCACCGCCCGCCGTTCAACAACACCCCGGATCCGACGTTCTACTTCAGTACGCCGGAACACGAGGAGGCCCTGGCCACCCTTCAGTACGCAACAGAACAACGCAAAGGATTCGTCCTCATCACCGGCGAGGTCGGCGCCGGCAAGACGCTCACCGGCCGGGTGTTCCTGCGCCAGATCGAACAGCAGGCCGAAACCGCTGTGATCACCAACACCCACCTGTCGGGCCACCAGCTCCTGGCCGCAATCTGCTCAGAGTTCGGGCTCAGCCCGCCTCCGCAAGCCGGAAACCTCGAATTGAGCCAGTTGCTCCAGGAGTTCCTCCTCGAGCAATTCGCCCAAGACCGCTATGTCGTCGTGATCATCGACGAGGCCCAGAATCTGCCGGACGAGGCCTTCGAAGAGATCCGGATGCTCGGCAACCTTGAGGCGGACGACGCCAAGCTCCTGCAAGTCTGCATCCTGGGACAACCTGAACTGAGAGAGCGATTCTCCCAACCGAAAATGCGCCAGTTGGATCAGAGGCTGTTTGGTCGTTTTCACCTCAAGGCCCTATCCGCTCAACAAACGCGCCAGTACATCCATCACCGCCTTCGCGTCGCCGGATGCCCGGGAACCGACCTTTTCACCGATGAAGCCATTGATGCCATCTACTTGGCGTCCAAGGGAATTCCCCGACTGATCAACCAGATCTGCGATGCCGCGCTGCTCGCCTGTTACGCCGACAGACGGAAAGTCGTCAACGATGAGATCGTTGAGGAAGTCTGCGAACAGGTCGGTGGCGTCAGTGGAGACGCCAAATCCCCCGAGACGTCAGATCATCCGGCAACCGTCGAGGCGGTTGCAACCTCCCCCCGAGACAACAGGGCTGATGCCGGGGCCACGGCCGCAACAGACGTCCTGCGGGAAGAAGCAACCCTCGATACCTTGACCCGCTCGATCCAGGAATGCGTCGAAACGGTGATCGAAAGCCGCAGCACGACTCCCGGCATGACCCCCGTTGACAATGCTGAGATCGAGGAACGCTGCCGAAAGGCTAGAGAAGAACTGGCGCGCCTGGCCGGAACGGATTTCTCCGCTGAGACAACCGATCAACCATGTCCACGAAGCCAAGAGACGTCGCAAGCCGGACTGCGCCGCGAAGGACCGAGAGCCAAGAAAACCGTCCGGTCCCCGCAAAACGGTGGACGGCTGGCCGACTTCATGAGCGCCATGAAGCGGAAATGCTCGCGAATCGCCGACCGCGAGACAGGCGAACAAACCGAAGCATCTCAGGAATCGACGCCGCCATTGAAAAACACCGAGAGGACTGATCAGTTGGATGAAGCAGCCGCCCGGAAACCCGAAAAGGAAATCGACATGCTCAAGCGCCGACTCGCGGACAGCGAGCAGGCAATTATCGACCTGGGCCGGCATGTTGCCTCACAGTTCAACGCCACGCAAGAAGCACTGAAGTCTCTGGAAAGGAAGACCGCCGGCGCCGAGGAGGTCAGACGGCTCAAGTCAGTTCACGAAGCCGCCGCGTCGGACATGGAGCGTCGGCTGGCCGGCATCGCGGCCTCGCTCCAGCAGCTCAGTGAATGGATCAGGAAGCGGGGCGAAAAAGGCCGAGGTGAAACGCTGCCCGAGTTTGAGGCGCTGTCCAAGCGGGTCATCGAGCAGGCGCAGCAGCTCCAGGAGATTCGAAAGCGCACCCTGGCCCAGAATGCGTCGGTCGCCCGGATCCTGGCGGAACTGAAAAGTCAAACGGTCAGCCGTGCTGAGCTGGATGAGGTGCGCGCCGCCCAGGCCGAAACGGGGCGAAGAATCCTTGAACGAATCGATCGCAACCGCGACGACACCCAGGAGATACTCGACAACCTCGAAGAGCGATACCTCGGGCTGCGGGATCAGATCGAGGCACTGATCGCGTCCAAAGCCGACGCCTCGAGCCTCACCGACATCCGGAATCGACATCAGGCCGACTTCGGCGAGCTGCTCGGCGCCCTCGGAAAGCAGCGACAGGACCTGGAGAACAAGCTTGAGCAAGTAGTAGCCGATTGGAAACAGACCCAGAAGGCCCTGGACGATCTGGCCGCCCAGGCCGGTGACAAGCGGGAACTGGACGAGATCCGGCGTCGACAGGCCGCCGATGCGAGCCGAATCCTTGAGATGCTCGCCGCTCACCGCCGGGAAGTCGAATCCCTTGCGCAAGATCTCGATCGCCGCGCCGGCGATCTGCTCGCGCGACTCAATGCCCTGCCCAAGGATGTCGCCACCACTGAACAGCTTCAGGACATCCGTGCGGCCTACACCGAGCAGATCACCGACCTGACCGCTCGCTTGGCCGCCTGCGAAGCGGGTTTCGAGAAAACGCGCGAGCTCCACGAACGGGGCTTGCGAGCCGTGGCGGGAAAGACCCTTGACACGGCTCGCCGCGTGTCAATCCTCGAGGAAAAAGGCAGGCCGCGCAGAATCCGCCTCGAACTGTCGCCACGCGCCGGCATTGAGCTGGGCGACGTCGTAGCCGCGGCACAGGAGCAGCGCGATTCGCTTCGCGCGGATATCGAGGAAGCCGGCAAGACGGCCGCCGATCTTCGAGAAATGTCCTCCACCATCCGCGAGGCGACGCAGGCTTGGCAGGCAAGCCTCGAAGCAAGCTGGGACAACGCGCAGGCATTTCTGCAGGAATGGCAGAAGAAAGCCGTCGAAGCAAAGGGCGAGGCCGACCGGATGCTGGACGGCTGGCGCAGAGGAACTGATGAAGTCCGCCAAGAGGCCGAGCGACTCAGGGCTTCGGCCCGCATGGCCGCGGAGGTTCTGCAGAGAATGCGACAGTGCCACGCGGCGATTGACGCCAAACTTAATTCGAAAGAATGGCAAGCGGTGTTCTCCAGAGCCGAGAGCACCGCGAGTCGTCTCGAACAGGCCGTTGCGGCCGGCCAGACCGTCTGTCAGCAAATCGCCGGCAGAATCGAGCAGGCCATTGCGGCCGGTCAAACCATCTCCCAGCAGATCGCCGGCAAAACCGAACAATCGAAGAATGAACTTGCCGCCTACTTGGCCGACTGCAAGAAACAGTTGGCAAAGCGACTTGCCGAATTCGCCGCCGAGCAACAACAGATGGACCGCGTCATCGAGGCTCGCCGACAAATGCTGGCCAGAATCGCCAAGAGCGCCGGCAGCCTGGTCGAAGTGATCGATGCCGGACGGCAGTTCGATGAACAACGACATCCCTCTGTCCCGGCTGACCCTGCCTCCAAGCCGCCGGCCGTCGAGTCGCGCGACCTCCAGGCCGACACGGTCGCCGAGATCCGCTGGCCCCGGTTCCGCACCCATCAGCCGCAGACTCAGGCTCAGGCCGGCTGAACACGACCTTCCGCCGATCCGCCGCGCTCAAGACATACCCGCTTCGGCACAGTAGGGCAGGTCAAAGCGAAGCGCCGACCTGCCGCTTGTATCTGCACCCGACCCTTCGTTGCCCGGCTGCCGAAAGCCGAGACGAATCAACCCCGTAGGCCAGGTCAAAGCGAAGCGCCGAGCTGCCGCCCTCATCAGGCCACCAGCCTCGCCATCATCGCGTGCACCTCCCGCCACGCGCGGCAATGCTCGTCCAGCGGTTGCGGATCAAGCCAGAAACCCCGACAGAACTTGAAGGCTTCACAGGTGGCGCAATGCAAATCCGGACAGCGGATCGGCGAGGCTTCGCGGTACATCTGCCGAAGCGACCGGCAACCACCCGCCGCAGCACCGCCGGTCAGACGCACGAGTGCCGAGTAAAACGGCTCGATGGCCACGTTCAGACCGGGATCGCGCAGGAACAACTCCGCCAGCGACCGCAGATCGTAGGGCAACCAGGCACGAAGATCGGCGAGGAAGACAGGCTTGCCACAAGACGTCGCCGAACGAACACCCGCGATGCCGCCGCCGGCACCTGGAACCACTACCGCGTATTCCTGCTGGCCGCTCACGGATGATCGCTGATCGCCGGTCGCTGAAAGCCGACCGCTGATAGCCGATGGCCGGCCGCCGACTGTTGACCGCTGATCGCCCGCCTTCCCTGCCAACCATTCAAAAAACAAACGGTAATCCCCACACAACAGCGTCGGCCGATGGGCGTGCTCCGACTCGGCGTGCGACTCATACGGGCAGCCGCCGTGGCAGAATCGCCAATACTCGCAGACCCCGCACGACCCCCGTCGCAGCGCCTTCTCGCGGTCGACAAGCACCTGCCGCCAAGGATGATCCAGGCACTCCTGCAGCGACGCCTCGCCGAGCCGCCCGAGCTTCATCCCGCCCGCATCAACCGCCCGTCCGCAGTTGTAGACAAACCCGTCGGCATCGATGCCCAAATGCCCTTCGACGCACCCCGCACGGCCGGCCAGATCACAGGAACTTACCGACCCGCCCTCCCAGGCCCGAACGAAATCCCACACCGGCGAGAGAATCAGGCGACGATGATCGCCCAGCCAGACATCGGCGATCTCGATCAGAAACCGCCCGTAATCGCCGGGCGTCAGCAACAGCGACTCGCAAGGAGTCTCCTTCGCCCGGCCAACCCGCAGCAGCGGATTGACGCGCAGCGACAGCATCGAGTTGTCTCGCAGGTTCCGGAAGAACCAGTAGAGGTCCTTGGCCCGCGGCAGGCCCGGCCGATGCAGCACGTACACGCAGCCGGCCTTCCAGCCGGCACGATCGAGCAGCTCCAGGCCGGCCAGCCATCGCCGCCGGTAGCCGCCCGCTTCGCCCAATTGCCTCACGTCGTCAAACGGATCGAGCGACGTTCCAAGCCCGTCACGGCCAATCAGCGGCTCCAGAATCGAGATCCACTCTTCATCCAGTAACGTGAGATTGGTCTGAATCCGGTGCGTGATCCCCGCACGGTGGGGCAACGCGTGAAACGCGACCGCAAGTTCGCGAAAGAAATCTTTGCCCAGCAGCAGCGGCTCGCCGCCGTGCCAGAGAAATCGAACGCGATCAACACGGCCGGCCGCAATCAACTCGTCAGCCTGCCGCAGCAGCAAACCCGCCGCCTCGCCCGACAGCTCCCGACGGCCGCCTGGATCGCTCCCGGCCGAACAGTACACGCACCGCGCGTTGCATGCATCGGTGGTCTTGACGATGATCTCGATCCGCTTGGCCATCGCTGTCGGCTCTGAAACCAAGGTCATTCTAACACAACCCGCCTCCTGATTGCCTGATTGCGGGTGCATGGCCGTAGTTGCGTGGGCCGGCGGGCCGATATGGGGGATAGAGCGAGGCGTCCGCAGGAGGCAGGCAACGGAAATCAACGGACCGTGGAGGATCGACGACGTCGGCGAACGGATCACGAGCAGAGTTGGCGAAATGGCGGGAGGAGTCTCGGGCCCGGACGGTGCGGTAATACCTGCCGGCGACCTTCACTGCCGCGGCCCACAAGCCCCCAGGAATCCGGGACCGGCCCTCGCGAGTCCGCCGCCAGCAGTCGAAACGCCCCACAAGTTGCTCCAACTGGACAGGAACGCCGCCCGTCGTTCTGGTTCTCATCGGCTGTTCTCCGTGCAATCTCGCACTGACAGCGGACGATACCGGACGATTCATCGCGATCCATGCAGGCTTACAGGAAGGACACCCTCGGCGTGCTGGAGGCACCGGTCGAGGATGGCGGATGCCGCGGGGACACGACTCAGTCCTTCGGCTGCTCGCTTTCCAGTGTCTTGCGAATCCGGTTGATGGCGTCGCGGATCTTGGCCTTGCGCATCTCGTTCACTTCCGGCGGCAGGTCATCCTCGCGGATGAAGAAAGAGAACGTCGAGCCGTCGGGGTTGGTGATGTTGATCTGGCCGACGATAATGTTGGCTCGCAGCGCCCGGATGGCAGCCTCGCCGATCCCGCCGTCACCCTGGGTGTTGGACGCGTTTGCAACCTTGTTGCCGGATATGCGGATGCCGTTTGCCTCAATGGAGAAGCTGAGCCCGGTCAACCCGCATATCCAGTCGAGAACCTGCCGGATCGTAGCAGCCTCCATGCGCAACGGGAACCGCTCGAACACATGCGGCGGCAGCGAGGCAAGAGCCCCGGGCTCCATCTCCAACGACACGCCGGCCCGGCGGGTCAGATCCAGCAGAGCCTGCTCCAGCGTGGTCTGAACGTACTGCACCGTTACCTTCCTGCTGAGTTGGCGCTCGATCGCCCGGGTCTTGCTCATAATGGTGATCATTTCCCCGGATGGCGCCCAAGCCCAGCCGCGAGTGTCGCAGGCCAGTTCGAGCACCTCGGCCGCCAGCCCCGGCCCCACCGTGTCGGTTGCCTCGGCCAACCGTTCGCGATTTGCATCCGCGTAGCCCGCTCGAGCATCCTGGAACTGAAACTGCAGCAAGTCGAAAAGCTCACTGCTCCAGGGTGTTGAGTAAAGCTTGTCCAGCGTGGCCAGTTCCTCCCACGTTGCCCGGCGGGCAATCCGCCGAAGCGGTTGGGTCGGCGATATCAAGATCCTGTCAGCCTCCGCCTCAAAGACCAGCCCCAGCGGGCGAAGCATCTCGGCTAGCGATTCCTTCAGCGAGCGATGCTCGATCGTCGCCGACATCAACGTCTTGGAACCGTAAGGGAGTAGATCCAGGGTCCCCGTTTCCATCTCGATCGAGACTTCGGCGGATTGAGCCAGAGACTGCAGGACCTCCAAGATCGGCGCATCGGCCACGTTCAGGTCTACCGGCCGATCCAATGCTTGAATGACCCGGATGGCCGCCTCATCGTCGGCCGGCTGGCTGGTGGGCTGCGAGACGGTCCCGGCGACAATAACCCTCATGGTCGGGCCGTTGACCGGCGCGGCGGCTTCCAGAACCGGAAGACCTGAAACAAGAAGCAGGAGGGGCGAGAAGGTATGCGCAATGAGGCAGTGGAAATGTGTCTTTGGCGGCATCGTGTCTTCCTGTCAGCAAAACGGGTTTAACCTCGGCCAGTGGGTAAGTAGCAGCCGTAGCCGTTACATAGGGGGCAAATCGGCTGCAATGTCGTAATCTGTATTCAGTGGACCGACTTCAGGCAAGGCCGCAGGACCACCGGCCAGCCACCAGGGCTTCTCGTCTTGGATGGCGTCTTCCAGCCAAATCGCTTCGGCCAGGCGCTGCGAACGGGTGAAGTTGACCTCGATTTTCCCCTGAGCTGCCGGAGCGGGCGGTTCCGGCCGGTGAACCACCACCGACAGATTTCCGAATGCCGGCGCACCGCCGTTCTCGGTACCCGGCGCGGGCTTGGTCGGCGGCCTATGCAGAATCACCACCAGAGCAACGGATGCGGCGGCCGCTAGAGGCAGCCCGACGGCCAGCCAGCGGGAAAGCCGGATGATCTGCGGCCGGGCTTTGTACGGGCCGATCCTTGCCACCTCCCGGGTTACGTCGGCGTGAAACGTTGTCCAGTTGACTCGAGGCACATCGGCACGGCGCCGCTTCAGCAGGCTGTCCAGGCGAGTCATAGCCGCCAGGGCCCGACCCAGCTCCGGCTCGTCCTGAATCCGCCGGCGCAGAGTCTCCGCTTCCGCCGGAGACAGATCATTGTCCAACAGCCGACTCAGCAGGAATTCATCATGTTCGCTGATCTGCGGCATTATCATGCTCCTCAGTCGGCAATCATGTCCCCCAGTCGGTCCCGCAACTTCTTACGCGCCTGGAATACGTTCCATTTCACCGTTTCCACGCTGCATTCCAACAATTCGGCGATATCCTTTTGCGCCCAGCCCTCGATGGTAAACAGGATCAGGGCCATGCGCTGCTTTTCGGGCAACGCTTCCAAGGCGGCATCGAGCGCCTGTTGCAACTCGTGACCCTCGGCCTCGCGATCGGGCGTCATCGAGGTAACCGCCGACGCGCCGCGGGTGTCCGCCGCATCCTCGGTACCCCGTTCCTCGTCCAGCGCCACCGTGGTCCGCCGCCGCGATCGACGCGCGTTCAGGGCCAGGTTGGTCACCGCACGCAGCAGCCACGGCCCAAAGCGGGCCGGATCTTTCAATCGATCTAGTGCGCGATAGGCTCGTAAAAAAGCCTCCTGGGCCGTCTCAGCCGCATCTTCACTGTTGCCCAGCAACCGATACGCGGTCGAGACCGCCACCCGTTGGTACGCAGACACCAGCCGTCCGAAAGCGTCAGGGTCCCCAGACAGCGCCGCCCGCACCCACGCAGCATCACGCGTCCCGGTGTCGTCCGTGAAGAGCGGCCGGTCTGGTTGCGTCATAGATATAGACACCGTTGCTCGAAAACGGTTGGATGCGGGAGAATTAACGCGGGTGAACGAGTCTATCGGGCTTGGTACTACCCTGTCAACGCCCGTAAGTCCATAATATCGGGCTGAAGCGGGTGGATGCGACACCGATCGGTGAAAAGGCTTTAGGTGCTTGTCAATGAAAGAGTTAGAGACAGTCTCGCAGGTCCGCGAATACCTTGCTCCCCATCGCAAGGCCGGCAGGCGGATCGGCTTTGTGCCAACGATGGGGGCTCTCCACGAGGGCCATCTGTCCTTGGTGCGGGCTGCCCGTAACGATTGCGATCTGGTAATGGTCTCGATCTTCGTGAATCCGACCCAGTTTGGCCCCGGAGAGGACTATGACAAGTATCCTCGTATGCTCGACGCGGACTTGGTCGCCTGCCGGGCCGCTGGCGTCGACGCCGTCTTCTGCCCGCAGGTATCAGAGGTCTATCCGGCCGGTTCCGCAACCATGGTGACGGTTAAGCGTCTAACCGAGGGCCTATGTGGTGCGCATCGCCCTGGGCATTTCGATGGCGTGACCACCGTCGTGGCCAAGTTATTCAATATCGTCCAGCCCGACGTGGCGTATTTTGGACAGAAGGACGCCCAGCAGGCCATTGTTCTGCGGCGGATGGTCAAAGACCTTCTCTGGCCTATTGAGATGGTCGTGTGCCCGACTGTTCGAGAGCCCGACGGTCTGGCGATGTCGAGCCGAAACGCCTATCTCAGCCCTGCTGAGCGTCGACAGGCTTTGAGCCTCTCGGCAGCCCTTTTCCGGGCCCGCCAGGAGATTCTGGCGGGACAGAAGGATGTGGCCGCTCTCGTCGCCGGCATGCGGCAATACATCGAGTCCGCCGGCCCGTGCAGCATTGATTACATAGAGATTGTCGACGCAGAAGAGTTGACTCCGCTGACCGCCGCGCGCGGGAGATGCCTGTTGGCTCTGGCCGTGCGGATCGGCGGGACGCGGTTGATCGACAATGTCGTTGTGGACGCTGGCTGAGCGGACCGTTAAGATGCCTTGATCCGACGGCCAAGCGGCGCTGCACGCCACTGGCCGCCATGAAATCAACAGCGAGAACCCCTGAATATGTGGCCTACGCTCTTCAAGATCCCCATCATCATGGTGCCGATTCGCAGCTATGGTTTCATGCTCATGGTCGGGTTCCTTGGCGGTACCTGGTGGGCGGCAAGGCGGGCGGCAAGGGTCAAGTGCGACCCCGATATGGTGGTCAACCTCGGATTCATCGCTTTGGTGGCCAGCGTGGTCGGGTCGCGACTGTTCTATGTGATTCACTACTGGGACGAGCACTTCGCGGGTCGGGGTTTGTGGGCCGTCGTGGACATCACCGCCGGCGGCCTCGAGTTCTATGGCGGCTTCGTCGGAGCCCTGATTGCTCTTCTCGTCTACATGAAGATCCGCAGAGTATCCATCCGTCTGTACCTCGACATTGTGACGCCGTCTTTGATGTTCGGCATGGCCATGGCCAGGATCGGGTGTTTCCTGAACGGGTGCTGTTGGGGCGGCCCCTGCCCCGAGCACCTGCCGTGGGCGGTGAGGTTCCCATATGCCAGTCCGGCACTGTACAGGCAGTGGGAGGAACGCCAAGTGACATTGCCCGCCGAACTGATCACCATCAATTCCGCCGGTATTCCCTCACCACTCAACCGTGATCTGCTCAATTTGACCCCTGAGGAGTTGGAGGGGCCGCGCGTTAGGCTTGAACAGGCCGAGTCGGCTCTTAACGAGGCCCAGACTGCGGGAGCCGATGAGCAGACCCTGACCAGGCTGCGCAAGAAAAAAGAAACGCGGGCGAAGGAAAAACAACGAGCGGACAACAACGTGGCAAGTCTGCAAACCCAGTTGAAAAGATATCACCTGACGGCATCGGAATTCGCCGACTTGGCCCGACAGTACGGCAGGACGACGCCTCTCCACCCCGTGCAGCTTTATGCCTCCATCAATGGGCTGCTCCTGGCCGTTTTGCTGAATGAGATCTTCTATCGCCGCAAACGCCACGGCGTCGTTTTTGCCGTTCTCCTGATGCTCTATCCTGCCGCCCGGATCATGGAAGAGATGATCCGCATTGACAATCCGCACGATACCGCCGGCCTGACCATCTCCCAGTTCGTCAGCGTCCTGCTGTTTCTGCTCGGCGTCGGCCTGTATTACGCTCTTAAAAGAATGCCTGAACGTTCGCCTTTGGCCGTCCCCTTCATTCCTCCCACGGAGCTCCCCCCCAAGAAGAAGCGTCGGGGTTAGAACCTTACGGCCAGACGTGTGTGCAGATTGGGCGCGTGTTTCTGGAACGTAGTGTGCTTCGGTTCCGGCTCGCAAAAAGCCGGTTCGCCTTAAGTGAGCCGGTTATCTCAGTGAGCAACGCCTCGCGCCTTCATCGCGCAGACGATCAGGTCCACCACCTGCGACGTGGTGAACCGGTCCACGCGGATTTGCAGATCAAACCGCGTCGCGGTCTGCGGGTCGATGTGGAAGTGGTTTTCAACGAATTCCCGTCGTTCCCGCTCGATGCGTTCGATCTCCCGCCGAGCCTGTTCGCGACTGACGTTGCTGAACCGGACGAAGTTGTCGATGCACCGTTCCATCGGGGCCACGATCTTGACCCGCAAGCCCTTGTCCTGAGGCAGAATCAGGTCGACCGACCGACCGATGTAGATGGCCGGACCCTGCCGCGCCAGCCACAAGACCACCTGCGTCAGACGATGAAAGTAGTCGTTCTTGCGGAATTCCTGCTGGACCAGCGTCCGAAACACGTTTTCGAACCAGTTCAGGTCGCGCTCGTCCATCGAACGGTAGAGAGATTCACGAACATCGTCGTCGCGAGCCATGAGGGTGAGAATCTCGCGGTCGAATACCGGCCAGCCAAGCCGCTCGGACAGCGCCTGAGCAACCTCTCTGCCGCCGGCGCCGCATATGTTGGCGATGGTGACGAAGGGGGCAAATTCCTGACGCTGGGTGACAAACACCTCCGGACGTTGCATCCGCCCAAGCTCCCAGTTCCGCATCTGTTTCTCGATAATCCTTGAGAGGCCCGGCAGTTCTGACATCGGTCTGGTCAGCATGGTTGCACCTCTTCTGGACATTCGCCCGGTCGTGTCCCGGACGTCAGACAACGGACGAGATGGTCTCTCTTCAAGGTACGTCGTTGCCGCACAGGATGCAAGACCCCTGGCAGGCAAGGTCCCAGTGTTTCATCAGATCGAGCTGTCCGCTCGCCTGTGGTCCGCGTATACTGCGCAGGTCGCGACCAATCCGCGGAGTATCGGACCTGTGGAAGGCCGCCGCGCGTATCTGGACGGTTGCAACTGCCAGGAGGCCTCCGGCGTGATCGAGGCCAGGGAATTCGAGCAGCTTCCGACCCGCCCCATTCGGTGGCGATATCTACTGGCCCGGCCGTGTCAGCAGTCGCCCCAGGATCGCTGGCCGCTATTGCTGTTTCTTCACGGGGCCGGCGAACGAGGCGAAGACCTGGCCATGGTGAAGCGCCACGGACCGCTCAAGGTTCTGGAGCAGGGCATGGATCTACCGTTCGTCATCGCCGCCCCCCAGTGCCCGCCCGGCAAGTGGTGGAATAACCACATGCTCATCGAGTTCCTCGACCACCTGCTGGCGACGAACCAGATCGATCCAGATCGCGTGTACCTGACGGGGCTGAGCATGGGCGGTTTCGGGACCTGGAACCTGGCCACCGAGTTTCCGGAACGCTTTGCGGCCATCGCTCCGGTCTGTGGTGGGGGATACTGGTTCCTCGCGGACCAGCTCAGGGACGTTCCGGTATGGGCCTTTCACGGGGCCAGGGATGACGTGATCCCGCTGGAAGAATCGGAGCGAATGATTCGGGCGATTCAGGCCGCCGGGGGCGATGCCCGGCTTACGGTTTACCCGGAGGCCGGGCACGATGCATGGACGCAAACGTACTCCAACCCCGAACTCTACCAGTGGTTCCTCAGCCACCGGCGAACATGAGATGGGAAATAGAGGTGTGTCGCATGAACCCGACGTTTGGTCTCAACTCAACGTGGGCACAAGCAGAGCTGTGATGAATATCAAGGCGGCGACGACGCCCAGCCAGATGCCCTCTATCCCTCTGGGGTGTCGAGCAACTGCCTCAAACGAGGAGCCAGTGCCGGCGGCAGGCGATCCAGCCAATCGCGGTCCAGCAGTCCCACCTCGATCAAATCCCGCAGGTGAGTCCGGTCTTTGTCGCGGAAGGAGGTGAGTTTCATTCGCACGAGTGCGTCGAGCGTGAGCATGCGGAAGTCTGCGGCCTGCTCCGACTCGGTCACGTCAGGGGCGGGCAATGGGTATTCGGGCCGTACTTTCTCCCCGGCGAACACCAGGTGGACGGCGTCCCTCGCTCTGGCATTCTCGCCATCCAGGAACAGATCGACGCCGCCAACGCGGCGGTAGACGAATCCGGCCTGGGCCAGAGCCGCCGTAGCGGCCGGCAGGTCTGCCCTGCGAACCACGATATCGACATCCTGCGTGTTGCGAACGGCGGCTTCATCCACTCGTGAGACCCAGGCGGCCACCGCGTTGCCGTCTGCCACGGCATAGGGCACCCCTTTCCTGTCGAGGGCGCCCGCAGCCCGCAGCAATCGTTCGCGCACTTTCTCCACGGCTCGGATCATCCTTTCCCAAGAGACGTTACCGTACGTGATCGTTGGCATGGGTTCTCAGGCCCATAGCAAATCTCTCCCGATATTCTAACCACCGGCATAGCGAAACAAGAAGGCAGTTTCTGATCCCCGGCCGGTCCAGCGGTCCTTAGCCTACCGCAACTGCAACTCCACCACCCGTTCATGCGGATCGGTCTTGTCGCGATGTGTGCCGATGAAGGTCCACCGGGCGGCGGCCTGGAAGATCTCCTGCACAG
>ERZ795051.2908-NODE-2908-length-18347-cov-8.484419_pt1 | contig 18347 bp, 18 predicted proteins | sample MGYA00375135_ERZ795051 | MGnify/ENA primary metagenome ERZ795051 (study PRJEB30180, sample SAMN05720222) | activated sludge metagenome | isolation source: Anaerobic digester | place: Japan | collected 2015-05-26 ... | reverse complement strand
GGATCTTCTGATTGCCCGATACAAGCTTAAAACAGAGATCGAGGACACCGCCGAGTTATTGGGTATGGATATGACTACACTGACCACGCAGGTCAAAAAGAACTGCGATCTGAACTCAATCGAGTCCATACAGGAAGCCATACAAGAGCTCACAGAGAGGCGTGAGAACGTGTCGCCAGAAGATGAGTTATTGAAGTTGGCGGAAGAACTACTGATTTGAGGGTCCCTTCGGGGGCCCTTAATTATTGGAGGTGAAAAGATGAAACTTACTAAGAAAGAGCTGGACACGAAACTCGATTCCATCGTAAATTGTGAGGTCTTTGCAAGAGCGCTGAAGTTCAAGGCACTTCAACATAACTACTCGCACCTGAACTGCATCCTGATCCAGAGCCAGAGAGAGAACGTGACATATGTTCTACCATTCAAGAAGTGGAATGCCCTGGGAATCTCAGTGCTGAAGGGTGAAAGAGGTTTGGCCATCATAGTACCAAGATTCCGTAAGGTTGAGAAGAAAGACGGTACAAAGGATGATGAACTCGTTGGCTTCGCCACAGGCCACGTCTTCGATGTGTCTCAAACCGATGCGCCACCTGATTTTCTGATAGCTCATCTGAACCGTGATTTCCCTGGTTACCAGAACCTGGTAGAGCTTTCCCCGATTCCGGTAACTGAACGCCCGCTCCGCAAAGGGCTGAGCGGTTACTTCGATCCTAAGGAGCTCACCATAACACTCTCTGCCAACCTTTCGGAAGCCGATAGAACCCTTACCTTATTACACGAGACCGGCCACTACCTCGTGTGGAAAAACAAGCTGGAAATTCCCAAAGAATTGGAGGAAGTCATTGTAGAAAGCTCAGCATTCATAGCAGCATCTAAATTCGGTCTTGATGCCACAGCACCTTCGGCAGGGTATATCGCCGGGTACATCAACAGCACAGAGGATTTGCGGAAGGCAAGTAAAGTGATAGACAAGATCAGTAACTCATTACTGAAAGTTTATGAAAGGAGTGAGGAATATGCAGAGAGCAACAATTGAAACCCGCGATAGAAAGCCCCAAGAGCTCATAATAGTGGCCCAGAGGTACCATCCCGACATAGCGGAAGAGAGGCAGGAGCCAAATGTAGGCCTGTCATTCTTCATCAACGAAAAGCTAGTCCAATCGCTTATTGTGAGTCAATCCGAGATCCGGCTTCTTAGGGTGATTGCAGACAACCCTGATGCTTTCTACACGTGGCACGTGGATGATCTGAGCCACCAGACCTTCGTGTGTGAGTCCACCATTGTCTGCGTTGACATTGGCTACATTGGCAAAAGTGTGGAAAAGAACGGTCTTCAGAGGAAGGCTCTAGAAGGCTGTGTATTCAGAATAGACCGCGTAGATAGCGACACAAACTTCCTTGACCTGATATTGGACGAGTTGGATAACGCACTCGAGAGCGACTCCCTGCCTATATACTCTCTCGAGAGCTACAAGGCCGCGGGAGGTGTGGTATGAACACAAACATAGCTAACAGTATTGCCCGAGTGCAGGGAACGCAATTGAAGAAAGCAGTGGTGCTGTTCTCCAGGATAAAACTCAATACTGCAGAAGCTATATTGTCTGTCAGGCAGGGGAGTATAAGCATCGCTTCTATCTACGGCGGTACCGGTCTCAGGGTCACACTACCGTCGGACTCTATAGGTAAGGACGATTGTGAGATCAATTTAGGGAGTCTGAAGGAGATCCTGAGTGGTGTAAAGGGAATCATCGAAATTGCTACTAACGGGGCAGTCATTATCAACACAACCAGCGGTGAAATTATGCTGCCGTACAACCCTGCTAAACTGGTGCTGCCCAACGTGAAGTCTGAGGTAGCCTCTGTGGGCTCTAGAGAGTTGCTGAAGTCCCTAACAAAGCTGCTCCCACTCTCTGCAACTTCTGAGAACCAGAGAAACCTTTACGGTGTGCTTGTGGAAAACACTGATAAAGGCCTCCGCTTCGTGGCTTCAGATGGCTTCAGACTCGGTTATGTTGATACTCCCGCTGTTGTATCAAAGAGTGAGTCGGTTATGATCCCTCTGTACTTCGCGAAGCTGCTTCAGGGTATTATTAAGCTTGTTCCGGAGTCAGAAGTGAGTATCAGAACAGATAAGAGTGCGGTGAAGGTCCAGTCTGAATACTTTGAGCTGGTCTTTCCGAGGCCGGATTTTGAGTTCCCGGACTATAGAAGGATACTCCCTAGCGGCTTCAAAGCAGAACTCAAAGTCAATAGAGAAGAGCTGCTGGAGGCAGTAAATCGCTCTCTGGGGACCGATAAGGTAAGAGTGACTAGAGATGGTGAGGTTATCAGCGTTACGGGTAAGATCGGTGAAGGTAACTTCACACACAAGGTATCAGTGGCCGGCGAAGGCGAGATGCGCGCCACGTACAACCCGAAGTTTCTAAAAGACACTCTAGTAGCTATGGACAGTGAGCTGGTCAAACTGGAATTTGTTGAGCCAAACTCACCACTGCAGCTTGCACCGGAGGAAGGAGAAGCGGAGAAGTACCTGGTGATGCCGATAAGGGACTTCTAAAGCGTAAAAGAAAAAAGAGGGGCCGGTGTGGTCCCTCTTTTTTTTACCAGGAGATACAAGATTGGGGTCTATGGAGGAAGATGGCTGTGCATAAAAAGAGAAAGAGAAACCCATCATATCGGTTTCTCTGTTGTGTTACATACCACTATGGTTCTCACGCAACCCGAAATTCACGTGAGGTGCTTGGAGCCATAAAACCTCAGTTTCCATACCACTATGGTTCTCACGCAACATGTCGGGAACAAGTCTTTCACACCAACCGTATTCAGTTTCCATACCACTATGGTTCTCACGCAACGAAATGGTTTTGCATATATTGCTTTCTACAACACGTTTCCATACCACTATGGTTCTCACGCAACACCAGAGATAGACGTTGTGTCGGGTAGATCTGTAACGTTTCCATACCACTATGGTTCTCACGCAACGTGGGATGTGATCGCATTCGTTGAAGGCGCAGAACCGTTTCCATACCACTATGGTTCTCACGCAACTCACGGAATTACCTGTAATGAGTTCTGCCGCCTTCGTTTCCATACCACTATGGTTCTCACGCAACGCGAAGATAATCTCTAGACTTTACACATCTAATCTCGGTTTCCATACCACTATGGTTCTCACGCAACGAAGAAATAGCTTCTCGTTCTCCTGGGAATACTCGTTTCCATACCACTATGGTTCTCACGCAACTTTAACAAGATGTTAGAGAAAGACAAGATTTTTGCTAGGTTTCCATACCACTATGGTTCTCACGCAACGTCGCAAGCAGAAAAAGCAAAATTTGAGTCTGGAGCTCTAGTTTCCATACCACTATGGTTCTCACGCAACTCTCGCTCTCATGAATGAATGGGACAGGCGGTATCTGTTTCCATACCACTATGGTTCTCACGCAACCGACCACGGAGACAGCATACACAGACTACGTCGCAAGTTTCCATACCACTATGGTTCTCACGCAACAGCTTTTATTACAGAAATTATACACGATTGGCGGAGGCAAAGTCAAATCTATTGAGTTCCTTTGCTGGGAAGACATTCAGAGTAAGGATAAGGGTGTCTTTGGTTTCTTAGATACGATACTTCGAGCCTAATCTTACCCTTTGAAGCCTGGTTTTCTATAAGTCATTCGACCTTTTCTCTGTCGGGTCTCTGTTAACTGATCTGGAGTCTTTCAAAACAAGGCTAAGAAGCAATGATAATGGGTCAGGTAGACGAAGAAGGTATACAATCGATCCGACGAAGGAATATGAAGTTAATGTTAATCGAGCTATGTCAATATAGTAGAGGCACAGCTCACGAAACAAATAATAGGATAAGAATACTCCGCAAAATGGAGTTAACCCGAATCGAAGAAACGCAAAGCGATGCGACAATAAGCATACCGTACTATGATCTGAAAGGCTCTTTTGATAAGTGTGATAGAGAAAGTGTAGAATGTTTGGTCGAGTGATTGAAAGGAGCTCTTTCTAGCGGCACTTTCCCCGGAAGTGTTAAGACAATAAACCTATTTGGAGGTCAGTGCCTTCTGTTATATAGGACGTAAGCATCACCGGTTGCGTACCATATCTTGTAGATGTAATTGCCGTTTCTGTCGGTGGTGTAAGTGTAGGAGACCCCTATAACTGCTGTATAACCCATCCGGCCGGCCCTTATTCTAAGTTCCCCCAGAGCCGTCTCTTTTTCCCTGTACCATTGACTCACAAGAGGCACCGGTTTGTACCTGTTGTCTATAAACACCTTCCCCTGATAATTGACAGACCACGTTCTTACATAGTTTCCTGCAGCGTTACATTCGGGACAGATAGGCAGGGTGTAGTAGGAATCGCCATAGTAACCCCCGCAGGTGAAGAAGTGCATAGGTCTACCGCAAAATGCACAGGAATTGATCTTCCATCTGAAGAGACTGAAGCCTTTACCACAAACACAACATACGCCAGCCAGTTCGCTCCTCCTAACGTGGGCTAAAGAGAGAGGCGAGCATCGCCCCTCTCTCTTCCATCACCCATTATAGAGCTTGTATGGTACCCTTCTCTCGGGATGGAGCTGTTTTTCAACCTTTCCGAGCGCCTTCAGGATCCGCCTGTCGCTAAGCATTCTGTCCAACCGGAGCCCGTCCAACCTGTTTCCAGGATCGAAATTTGCGACGAACAGAGACCTTCGATTCATATGAAGCATCCATAAGGGACCATGGCTACGTATAACCGGTCGGACCCTTATACCCCTGTTGGTCGTTCCCCATTTCATATGGGAGGAATGGCACGTCAACACATAGACCGTACTGACACCGGTCAGTGATGACGGACTCCACCGGTGGAACTGCTCCACCGCCCTGATAGGCGGACAGCGGTAACCATCCGGGAGGGTAATGTTTCCGTCTTCGGCGCCGTGAACCATCAGAAACGCATCAGCCTGGAGCGAGTACATGAGCAGTAACCTCTCTCCGGCGAAGAAGCGTTTTACTTCCTCTCGGTTCTTTCCTAGCGGAACGGCGGCGACTATAAGGATTCACCTTCCGCTGAGACCCAGGCTTCATACGCTTTGATATCGTTATTAAAGCTCATGAAGAATATAGCGATTATTCCGGCATCGTCTAAGAAGCCTACAACGGGGATGAAATCGGGTATGACATCGACCGGGGAGACAAAGTAGACTAAAGCGGCTATTGCGGCAACAATGGTGTTGAAGGGAATCTTAGTATAGTGGCCGGAGAAATAGTCCTTCATCATAGATATCATTAGGCCAATACGGGATATGAACTCCCTAACCTCTCGTCTTACGCGAGGGTCTTTGAGATAACCCATAACTGATTCAACCAGCGAGAGTGCTGAATCTTTCGAACCAACTATATCTTCTGCCTGTGCTTGGGCGTCTTCCTTTGTAACCATACACTCACCTCCTTCTCGTAGTCTCTTTGAACTCTCTCAACTTTCCTGCATTCTCTTTCCTCCCTCAAAGTAATTAGTCACACTTTTGCTACTGACCGTACAATTTCAGCTCTTAGAGAGAAGTACAGAGCTCTGTAAGCGTTCAGAGTGAAATACAGTCCCTTGAGGGTGAGGACATATAGCACCACCTCCTATGAGATGCCAGAAGTCCCTCTAAACCGGGCTTCCATTGTTTTTATACCAACAACGACAGGCACTTTTCATGCGGGTTCTGCAGAGAGGGGTTCGAAAGTGTTAAAGTATAGTTGAGCACAACTAAAACAAAGCCGGTATCTCGAAGGGAGGTTCTTCAGAAGATTGAATAGAGTTTATATAGAGAGGGAGAGAAGGGAAATTATTAGAAACACAAAGAATTGAGGTAGGTGAGTAGTATAGGTGAAAAAATAAAGGTCGAAAGCCGCCGTTTTTTTGAAAGTCTCCTCAGTAATAGGGATAAAGCTATTCTAGAAGTTCTCGCAAAGGAGGGGATAAAAATAGAAGAGATTCTTACGTTGATTCCAAATCTGCTTATAAAGGCAATATGGAATATGACAAAAGAAAATGAAAAGTCCCTCGTAATTACTGCCGCTCTCATGATAGAAGCAATTGCCAAAATCGTCGACCATACTTCATTTATATACAACAACGAAGAAGGACTCGAGCATCTTCAAAACGAAAGGTTAAAGAAAACTCACCATATAGGTTATTATCATGATTCTAATGACGATATTAGAGTTACTCTGGCCAGTCTTAGTTTTGGAAGACCGGAAGCGGGCGCTATCTATAATAATATCGCTTTTACACTTGTGGACTTAATAAAGACCGAAGCTCTGTCGATCGAAGAAATCTTAAACGCAAGTGACCCTGTGAATTATCTGTGTGAGTTAACGGGGATAAACGACAAAGCGTTCTTCCAAGCTATTATCGACCGTCTAAATAATAATGACCCTGATTTTGACAAATTGGAAGCAATTACCCTGCAAGGTTTCCCTACCTCCCGTGAGAGAGCCATAAAATTCTTGAATGACAAAATAATCCTGGTCCTAGACTGCTTTGATATGAACCAAACAGACCTGAATAAGGCGGTAAACAGTCTATTAAGCGAAGTGATGAACTCGAAAGAAAAGGGAACAGGCCTGGTGATAGACTCATGGCCTGAAGCGATGAATGACACCAAAGACTCAGATTCGAAGATGGAGGATTACATTAGAATCGCCAAGAGCAAGGAATTCAATGTTATGGTTTTCGTAGCAGACAACATATTTAGAAGCAAGAACAAGACTACTCATTTGAAACGCACCTGGGAATTTCTTTGTGTTACCCAAAGCTGGTTTAAGAATACCTACCCTGATTACGACTTGTCTTCCAAAAAGAAGATTAAAAACTCTTATGACGCTGCAAAGAAACAGTTGGAAGAATTCTCTCTCTTGAGTTAGATTAGGAATACTCTTTTCAAAAAGGGTACCAGAATTGATTATCGATTCTGGTACCTTTTTTTTACTGCTCAAGTAAGCTAAAGTCTTATTAGAAGCTAGAAATAGAAGGGAAGAAAGGAGGAAAGAAAGATGGAACCGAGAGACCTTGCTAAAAAATACCGGGTTCGCATCAACGTGATCTACAAAATCATTTATGACCTCGAAACTGTTCAAGGGGTTGAGTTCACCAAAAGGAGCGGGAAATACCAGCTGGGTCCCGCGAGTATCGAGTTGATCGAATCTGTTCTAAGGGATCGGGGATACACCGGTTGTGTAGCGAACCAAAGTTGAATCCGAAAATACATTGAAGGAGGTGGTTGTTAAAAGCAGTGCAGAAAGTTTGTTGTAATACTTGCAATGCCTCAAGCAGTAACGAAACTTCCATTTAAGCACCCCCGGAATAATTACAAAACACTGCGATCAAATGATTCAGAAAATCTGACGCACGAAAATTCCCAAGGTAAAGGAGGCTAATTATGGGAACTGTTGAAAGAAGGGCACCCGCAGAGAGAGATATTATAAGTAAGACAGGTCACGCCTATTCCTGCTTTAGAACGGTTCCCAGGAAGCCTCAGAGAAACTATGTCGGCTGCGGAAAAAGGTACCTTCCATTTCAGACAAGTAAATATAACGACCGTTGCAAATACAGTAAACATATAGAGCTCCCATCGAATACTAGGAGCCTGAACGAAATGCTGGTCCGTTCTCCTGATGACCGCTGGTGTAGCAGTAACAGCGCCCGCTTACCGGTTGTCCCTTATGATGAGAAATAGACTATGAAAGAAAGCGGCGCCAAGTCAAACACCGCCAAAAAGGTCTCAACAAACCTCTTCGGTCGAAGAACGAAAACAACGCTATTGGCTTCAAACTACCTCTCTAGCGAGATGGCAAAAAAGGGTTTGAAAAACCCGAATCAGCATTCCCCACAGAGGGAAGTAAAAAGAGACTTCGTTGACAGGCCCCTGGCCACTATTCCTTATGGAAACACCCCGCACAATATTGCCTCGTGTATATTGTTAAGGCTAGTTACAGACACACTCTTAGAAGGAGGTATGAGCAGAAACAAAGACGGAAATTTCACCTACAACAGCCCGGGAATTACTCTAAACTTGTGGCCTTCCAAAGAAATGGGTAAGGTAACCATACCGGACAAAGAAGTCACAGCCAGCTGGTTAGATGAAATCGAACCGGCCACACTTACGACGCATCTTCTTTTCTGTACACTGGTTATGGTAGCAGCCCCCGATAAACAAAGGACGTTCTCAGTAAGAGCCCGGGATATCGTGGACTTCCTCGGACTAATCAACAACAAGAAAGACTTTAGGAACAACCGCGAGCGCGTTGACTATGTACTGGGACTAGCCACACATCTTGGCAGGGTGAATTATGTTCTGAGTTGGAATAAGAATAAGAAAAGAATAGACTTCAACATTTCCCCAGATATTCTTTGGAAGGTTGAAGTAATCGAAGAGTCTTCCTACAAAGATACTGTAATCACGGTGACTCCAGGGAAATGGGCGGAGAAGTTTCTGAATGGCTCCCCATTCGTTGAATACACAACAATAGACAGCCGGATTTTTCAAATAATCAAAGAGCACCGTGCAAGGAGAGCTTATATAGTCAGGCTTCTTCTCTACTTCCTGTATCAGGAACGGGCCAACAATACCCAAGGATACGGTCCCATCAACTGCAAAGCCAAGAAACTTCTCATAGAAATGTTCGGCACTAAAGCCTTCAATAAAGCCCTTAGAAATATGAGAACCCGGAGAAGTCTCCTGGAGAGGTTTTACAACGCCCTAGATATACTTAAAGAGAAGGGACTGGTCTACTTCGACAGCGAGGAAACTTACACTTTGGAAGAACGTTTCCTGGGCGATGTGGACGATGAACCATCGAAAACGAAACTAACCAAGGAAATCTTCTCGCACATCATCGACCAGAGCATTATTCTCAGTCGGTGGCCTACTGATAGGAAAAAACCTCAAAGCAAAGAAATACCTTTGGCAGAAATAAAGGAGCGGAGGCAGAAACTTGGCTTCACCCAAGTACAGTTTGCGGCAAGGATAGGAGTCAACCACAACACTTATAAAAGTTTCGAAAACGGTTTCAGAAAACTCCCCCAGCAGGGGATGAAGAGACTCAAAGAGATTATGGGAATACCGCAGGATGTGAAGGTTGTGGCTTATAAAAGCGATAAAAAGCTGATCTTATGATATAACCGAACATTATCTGTAACGTTGCTATGCAGTAATAATATGCTAGAACACCCTTTCCAAGGGAGCTAAAAGTATATCGTCAAGTGCCACCTCGAGACAAAACTTAAGGTTTCGCCTCTGAAACAGCAAACCCCCCCATTTCTTTCAAGAGTTTTGTAACCCTCAGACTTTTAATAAATCAGCTGTCCTTAACTATTAGAGCCTGTTGACGACAAAACTCAAACTGCCACTTCGAGGTAAAAAACTGCCACCTCGTGACAAAAAACTGCCACTTCGATACAAACGTCATTCCCAGGTAAGGCTTTTAGAGCCGCTGTTGGGAGCAGGGTTACACCTAATAAATATAATAAATATAAGGTACGCGTCTCAGGGTTACACCCTGAAACGCTCATTGTATGCTAGAGGCGATTAAATAATAAGGAGGAATTGGGCTATGGAAAAAAGGTTACAGCATTACAGGAAACTGTTCCTGCACGACTCTGGACAGCTTTATGCCATTCAAAACAATGATGGTCGTGGTTACACGTCAGCTGGCGCCCGGGAACTTACAGACGATGTCCTGAAAGCTCACCTGGAGGGGCGTAAAACAATAGCGGTAAGGCTTTCACAGCCGCTGACATCCCTGACAAAAGCCGGCTGCGTGGATATCGACGGTACCCGGGAGGAGCTGCGGGACAATTACGATCTGGCTGCCAGGATAAGGGACACCGCCGCCGAAGAGGGACTGAAGGCTTACATTGAGTTCAGTGGAAATAAGGGTTTCCACGTTTGGTTCTTTTCTAACCTGCCCATACCCTCGGAGACTATGCACTCGGCTATTGAGGCTGTGTGTTTTAAGGCAGGCTATACGCCAAAAGAAGTTTATCCGCTACCGGGGGAAGTTGAGGTCGACGGTAAAGGGCGAGGAAGTCAACCGGTGAAACTCCCTGGCGGAATTCACAAAAAGAGTGGGAAACTCTGCGGTTTCTTGGTAGATGAGGTCTCTTGGGACGAAGATGTGTTTCCAATAGTTCCCGAAGACCAGCCAGCTATTATTGACAAAATTGAACAGAATACCGCCCAGGAGCTATACAGACTGGCGCAGGAGATACGGCCCTCAGAAGACAGCGAACCCAAGGACGGGGGGACTCACGAGGTCGATTTTTCACTCCTGGCACCTGGTGAGCACCCGCATTGTATTAGTTATCTACTGGAAAAAGGCGTTCCTCTGGATCTGGAATACAATAAGGCCAATATGATCCTAGCAAACTACACAGTAGATGGCTTTCTGTCAGATGAACAGGGGACGGAGATCGCCCGGATCGTGGCCGGGAAGACTTCGCCCGGTCATCCGACCTCAAAGAAGACAGTACAAGAGAAGGTCTCGAATTTCACCGGTGTTCTTCGCAGTGTAAGGGGAAACGATTCAAAATATCACTGGGGTTGTGGCTTCGTGAGGGCTAGCAAAGAGCTGGTTAGCGACGGCGGCTGTTTGGGAAGAGGTTGCCCTTTCTGGCCATGGCCGGGCGTTAATGACGACGGTTGGAGACCTTCCCAACTGGACTACGTGGCGGAGAGGGAGTTCTTCTCTTTCCTGCTCCGTTACCCGGATAAAGCAAGCCAGGTGCTGGATACGACAATTCCCGTATCTGGTTTTCAATGGAGGGAGGAGTAGTTATGGATCATATTACATTATGGAAAGCCGTGAAACAGTGTATAGATGAGCAACAGCACCCTACCAAAGGTGCGGTGCTCAACCGGATCGAGACACTGCTGAGCGAGAAAGAAAGAAATTCCCAGATTGAAAAGTACATCACCCACATTAACTCTCTATTAGAACAGCCCCCCTGTTCGGAGGAAACATTTAAGGAACACCAAAAGCGCATTCGCGAGGTCGCCCTTAGGCGGCAATTGCTGAAGGCACTCTCTGGAGCCAGGACAGATGTACTTAACCTTTCAGAACCACTAGAGGGTACATTGGTCGATTTGAAGTGCGCTGGTGATTTCCTCCTCAGGAAGGCCGCCAGAGAGGCTGAGCTTGTGGAGGCTCACCTCACCCCGTATCTGAAGGATTTACTAACCATCCAGTCGAATTCAATCCCCACACACTCGCCCTGGTTGAACAACATTCTCACCGGAGGCCTCCACGGAGGGAAGCTCTATGTTTTGGGGGCACCTCCAGGGGCTGGAAAGACCACTTTCTGCGCTAATCTTGCCGATTATGCGGCAGAACACAAATTCCCTGTCCTTTTTATCTCATATGAGATGTCAAAAGAGCAGCTTATAACTGCAGGAATCTCCAGGGCCGGTGGAATAAATTCAGCCCTCATCGAAAAACGGGTTTGGAACAAGTACGACGACGCTGGCAGGGACACTTTTATAAGGGACAGGCTACTAGAAGCCGCCGCCAATTACGGTAACTCCGTGGGCGAGAATCTCTCAATAGTAGAAGCCGGGCCAGATACTACAGCCGCAGTTATAAGCGGTCTCGTCCGGAACTTCCGTTTCAGTAAGAACCTTCCTGAAGACTCCCCGGTGCTGGTCGTAATCGATTATATGCAGCTTGTTCCGAGCGGCGATGAAAAACTGGATAATGGCGTGAACGAGACATTCAGGATGAATAAGGTCGCAGTTCAGTTGAAACAACTCGCCAGGGACAATAACGTGGCGGTACTTGCTATCTCGGATATCACAAAAGCGGCTTACAGTGATGCAATTAAATCAGGGAACTTGAATATGTCAGCTCTTAGGGAAAGCTTTAAGATTGCACACGCTGCCGATGTAGTTATGCTACTGCAGACCGGTAAGGTCGAAAAGACCTCAACAAGTAAGAAAGGTGAGAACGTGGAGAGAATAGATCAGCTGGAACTTCTTCAGCGGTCCTACGCCGACACCCAGCGACAGGTCGCGCTTTCGAATGTGAGAAGCTCCTACCCCTTAGATGATGGTAAGAAGGCCTGTTATGCACGGTTATCTGTTCTTAAGAATAGAAGTGGTATGAGCGGGGATGTGCTATTTGTATACGAGAAAGCGATTCATAGGTTCTTACCGGTAAACCTGGAAGTCACATTTAATGAGAATGAGGAGGAATAACTATGGAAAAGAAATTTACGGTAGAAAGGTTTTTAGCGCACCTGAATTTGACTGGGACTGACGCGACTAATTCCCTGTCAGATAACCCGCACGAAGCATCTGTTACAGAATCGCCCAAACCTGCAACAACAGCAACGGGGTCATTCATACTGCCTGGAACGACCGAAGATGCCTGTATAGAAATCGAAAAACTTAAGGGGAAAGAACTACTGGCGATCGATACCGAAACCACCGGTCTAGACCCCCTGACAGATAGGATAAGGCTTATACAGGTCGGAGCGCCCGGTGAACCACCGCTGTTGTTGGATATGGTTGCCCTGGAGAAGGGGCAGATAATCACCGCATTGCAAGGGCTCTTTGGAGACACCGGCACCACAAAGCTCTTCCACAACGCAAAGTTTGACCTTTCCTTTTTGAAGGTAGCCGGGGTTAATGTACAAGGGCCTTTATTCGACACGATGTTAGCTGAGCAACTCATCCTTTCAGGTTTGGGAAACAGCCCCGTAAACCTCGCGGCTCTGTCAAAAAAATATCTGCAGAAGCCTCTCCCCAAAGAACAGCAGAGGAGCGACTGGTCCGGGGAGCTCTCGAAAGAACAGCTTGAGTACGCGGCCAGGGATGTGACGGTCCTGCTCGAGCTGTACAAGCCTTTGTCTGAAACTATTAAGAAATCCCAACTTTCAGAGGTTGCACAGATTGAGTTCGAGACACTGCCCGCGGTGGTAGCGTTAGAGCTGAATGGCGTCCTTCTGGACCGACAGAAAACCGGGAACCTCACCGAAAAACTCCGTGTGGAACTGGAGGAGGCCGAGGCCGAGTGTCGAAAACTGTTTGGTGACGGGATAAACCTAAACAGCCATAAGCAGCTTTTAGAGGCCTTCCGCAAGCGCGGGATTAAGGCCGAAAGCACCAGCGTGGAAACCCTCAAGTCTTTAGAAAAGAAACACCCCGAAGTGGCTGTTATACTGCAGTATCGGAAGGCATCCAAAGCCGTTTCTACCTTTAGCAGCAAACTGCCTGGCTTCATCCACCCTCTAACCGGGAGAATCCATTCGTCTTACAGGCAGCTCGGGGCCGCCACCGGGCGCTTTTCCTGTTCCAACCCGAATCTTCAACAGGTTCCCAACGAACCCAGGTTCCGGGAATGCTTCATACCGGCTCCGGGAAACAAGTTCGTTATTTCCGACTACTCCCAGATAGAATTGAGGGTAGCCGCTGCGATAAGTCGGGATCCTGTTATGTTGAACGCCTACAAAACGGGTGAGGACCTTCACAGGCAGACTGCGGCCATTCTTACAGGGAAAGACCCCACTGATATTGATAAAAAAGAGAGGCAACTGGCTAAAGCAGTTAACTTCGGGCTGCTCTTCGCTATGGGAGCCCGGGGACTTTCCGAGTATGCCCAAACCAGTTATGGCGTGAAGATGAGCTTGAAGGAGGCCGAAGATTTTAAGAAGAAGTTCTTCGCTCATTATACCGGTCTAAGAGAATGGCACAAATGTACCAATAACGGAACTTCCTATGAAGCACGAACCTTGAAGGGCCGGAGAAGGCTTTGGGACAACAACTCCACCCTTAACGGAAGACTGAATATGCCGGTTCAGGGGACTGCGGCAGATATTATGAAGATTGCACTGGGCAGGCTTCCCGGTGCTCTGAAAGACACCGGCGCGAAGTTGGTGGCAATTATCCACGATGAGATTATATTGGAGGTCCCTGAACCGAGGGCGGAAGAGGTAAAGACTATCCTTGTGAGTGTTATGGAGAGCGCAGGGGGCGGGTTTATAGATATCCCTTTGACTGCAGAGGCGGCGATAGCAGACAGTTGGGCAGGAAAGGCCTGATCTGATAATCTCATTCAACGAGAGAAAGCCCGGCAGCGGTTTGCTGCCGGTTTTACTATGCGGTGGATTTCTCTGTTAAGTTGCTTTTGACCTTTCTGCATCTTCACTTACAGGAACTATTTGTTGGAGAAGAATTCCAGAATATCATTTTCCAAGACTTCGGGAATCTTTATTCCAAAGAGAATCAGTGACCCATAGTATGAGCCGTACCCCTCTGCAATGATTCTCTTCAGCCTTCTCTGGGCCGTCTCTCCTTCTTTTCCCTTTGCGATTAGCTCAAAACTAATCGGAATTCTCCATGGATACAGATCGTCCTCCCAGAGAACTTCTTCCGAATAAAACGGTAAACCTGTTATTTCACCCAAAGCAACGCCGTCCTCTTCAATAAACATTACTACCCTTTCTCCCACTTCCCATTTCGAGAAGTGTTTCTTCTTGTTCGCCCAGACGTTATTGTCCCTGGCCACCTCAAAGGATTCCCAGATCTTGGACTTCATTATTCTCATAGTGGCAGCTCCCTTAGAAAAGTCGTCCTTTTTCCAGTAGTGATGCCCCGAATAATTGGCGAAGTTATGTTTGAGAGCATCACCGCTGATGAACCTATCATTAAGGGGTCTTATTCGTTTACAAGTTCTTCGAGGGTTATAGAGGCCCCTTTGTTGTTGAACTCCCTCTGATTAACTCTTTTGAACCGCCAATTTTCCTTCCTCTCTTTGGTGATACGGTTACACCACTCTTTTATCGCATGGTCTTTTGCTATCGTGTCTTCCCAAACTCGTCCTTTTGTTTCGATAATCCAGTTGATGAGTCCCTGATCTGTTCTCTGCACAGCGACCCAATCCGGGTAGTAAAATCCAATTGCACCACTTTGTTTGATATAGTCAACTCTGAAACGACACCCTGAACTTCCTTGTTCGGTTGTTCCCAATGCGGCAAACTTCTCTACATCAGGAGCACTGTCGAGAAACACTGCAAATTCACGCTCATAATCGTTGTAAGTGGCCACATAATTGAAGATCGTTTTCCTTGCCACTAATGGCGAAGGCTGCAGATTGCGTCGCCAGGTGAAGGGAATTGTTTTGGACAATCTGAATTCCGCTCGTTCGAACTCTATTTCTCGTCTCTCGACAGTGACGTTTGAAAGCTCGCGCGCCAAGTATCTTGCAACCCCCTCTTGCATCTCTAGCCTTGAAAGGTGTGAACGAATCTTCTCATCATTAATATCGATAGGAGCCCCGAAGCATTGCGTTATTACATAGTCGCGGACAATCGGGTATATTTCGGCGAATTTACTTGGTAATCTTGCATATGAGATCAGCTTGGTGGTGATTGAAGAGAGAAACTGCTGTGGAAATGATTGCTCAGGATCAATATTGATTCGATGGACTTCCGTTCTTACATGGGCAAATTCCGCTCTAAGTCTGATCCGATAATCGACATTTATTTCTTGCTGGTCATATAATGGCTTTAGTGAGTCAATTGAAAAATTCGAAAGAATGCACAGGTTATGTGTAAGGCTAGGCTTGGTAATTGGTATTGTTATATCGTAAGCGTTTCGTTCCTTCAATGGATAAATCTTTACGGGTTGTGGCGGATCATTCTTAGCTGCTACAACACCCACTCCTTCAACTTCTAGTTGCGTTTGAAGGGTCTTCAACAAGTTCCTAGTCCCGAGCACTTCAAGTGTTTGTATTCTATCGGGTCCGATATTGGTCATTAAACGAAGTCCGCGACCTATAACTTGTTCTGGTAGAATCTCTGCTCTTGCAGTGAAAGGCCTTAGTCCTAGAACGACTGTTACATTCCGCACATCCCACCCTTCGCGAAGCATCATTACACTAACTATAACCTTGATCTTGTTATTCACTTTATCTATATCCCGCGCGGCCTTTCTCGCTATTTCTAGATCATTTGCTCTAATCTCACCTGTTGTGTCGGTATGAATAACGAGAATTTCTGATTCATCAAACCCGAGTTCTGGTGTTGTTCTCAGATACTCGCCAATTGCATCGGCATAGATACTTTTCTCTACAACAATGAAAAGAACTGGTTTTTCTTGAAGGTCTTCATAGACTTTCCAATGTTCTTTCCAGCGAGAAACAGCTGCTCGTAACCAGTAGCCGTATTTCTCTACGACCGTATTTCCAGTAACGTTTTCGGGGTCCTGATCGGGTTGTTCAGCGTCCTCTTCTTTTGTGACAATCAAAGGCGCTTTGACAATACGATCTTCTACGGCTTGAGCAAGAGGATAATCAACCACGGTCCACGGGAAGTACATACCGTTCTGATCTTTCGGAGTTGCTGAAAAGTCCAACCAAAGGGACAGCCCCCCATGTATAGATTTGTTCATGGAGAGCAGCGACCTGCTCCACGCTAGTTCAGAATCGTGTACATGATGCGCTTCATCATTTATGACTACAAGGTCTTTGAGCGACTTCAGTCTCTCTAACATAGAACGCTGCCCAGAACTAGCTAGATCTTGGGCCGGTTTCTTTCCCAACAAGGCTTCAACGGCATTTTTGGGAGTCCACTCTTGTTCTCTAAACTCATATAGCTGCTGAATGTTGGTGAGAAACAAATTCCCTGAGGGATCAGGTTCGGAAACATGGTCACGCAAAACAACTCTCAGCGAGAATTGGCTGCACCATGCCGGCGGAATAAGAGGTATTTCGTGAAATAGTCTATTACTTGCAAAGTCCTTCTCCAAGCGCTGATATACGATTACGTTTGGGGCTACAATGAGGAAGTTCGTAGAGAGATTTGAAGTTGAAATCATTTTCTTATGAAAGTAAGACCAAACAATTGCCATGGCCATTACCCACGTTTTGCCCGAACCCGTAGCCATCTTGAAGGCGCAACGCCGTAGTTTTTCTGGTGGAAGGTCTTGAACCCCTTTGCTATTAAGTTCGGGAATGTATCTCTCTATCTTGCGAACACCTTCTGTAGTAGTGTGAAACTGAATGTTTTGTTCCCATAGGTTTTCTTGGTGGATATCCGCGTAGATTTTAATCAGGTCTATCGCATCTTTGTATCCTGCGATCTCCACTAACCACACAAGCGTTTCGATAGCTTCTCTCTGACAAAAGTGATACCTAAATGGAGACGAAAAGCCTGTTACTTCATGATCTTCACCGAACCAGTATTGGAATAAATGCTTACTCACATCTGAAGCGCCCAGATAGTCCTCCTCACGCCATCTGTCAACTTTGTCTCGGAGTTTAGGAACCAGTAAAAGTTGGCTGGGTCTTCTACCATTTTCCACTTTCCAACCATTTGCTTTTCCTTCATCTTTGATTAGATGCTGAGTGGGCTTCTCCCAAGGACATCGACCGGGTATCTCTGGTAGATCCTTATCGTATGCAACAACTGCTCTTGCGGCAATGGGTTCTGGCATACTTATTCAGCCTCCACATCTAGTACTTTCGACGTGTCATTCCCGAAGATATCAATAACTTTTACCAGAATTCTATACTTCCCAGGTTCTGAATAGGTGTGCTGATCAGAAGTTAAAGGAAGTCTGCGCTCGTTTCGAGTCCGATAGGCTACCCACCCCTGCAAGAAGGTATCATTCTGGAAGTCCCAGTCAATAGCCCAGTAGTCTATATAATCAGACCATTTGGTAACTTTGCTGCGCACCTCTTCGGGAATCAGCTCTGTGTTTGGTATGACGAAGTCTTTCAGCTGTATTTGAATCGTGAGGTTTTTTTTAATGACCTCGGTCTCCAGATATGCAAGTTCAAAGAATTTCACGTCTCCTTTGGCAGCCGCCTGGCTTTCCATTAATTCACGGGGGATTTGCAGGAGCAGCAGTCTGACTCCTTTTTTCTCTGCTTCCTCTACCATTAGCTCGTATAGACCCATTTCCCATTCCCAGCCTAGAATGTGCAGCTCATTCTGAGTAAGAGAACAGCAATCGTCAATAGCTTCGATAATCTCATCTATAGTAACTGGTGCGTCAACTGAGCCAATATGAATCATTGCTTTGCCCTTCTTCCCGTGTAGATGCGGTACACCGGAAATTGGTTGAGCTCCATATAGCTTCAAAACAAAGGCTAAGTATTCATAGTAGGCCTGTTCAGTAACCGACTTTTCTTCAGTGTTCCCAAAGGTGATTTTCTGCCAATACTGTCTTTCATATTTGCCCAAGTTGAGAACTTCGAAAGGTTTGCAATCCTCGATACCGAGGAGCCGCTTACGTGAAGTATGAATTGCCCACCTTCCCAAATCGCAACCAATCCAGCGACGGCCCATTTTTTCTG
>ERZ795051.2904-NODE-2904-length-18384-cov-4.362431_pt1 | contig 18384 bp, 14 predicted proteins | sample MGYA00375135_ERZ795051 | MGnify/ENA primary metagenome ERZ795051 (study PRJEB30180, sample SAMN05720222) | activated sludge metagenome | isolation source: Anaerobic digester | place: Japan | collected 2015-05-26 ... | reverse complement strand
ACCAGCAATGGCAGTGAGCGCCATGTTAAATTGCCCTGCTATAACATTAATAGGAGAAAAGAAAAAATTTGAAAGGAAAAAGAATTGAATAAGAGTGGAAAGTTCAAGAGTTCCATTATGTACTCTGATTCCTGCTATAAGAAGCAAAATAGCAATAAAGACCTGACTATTTAGTTCGAGAAGCGGTAAAAATACAGATTCATTTTCAGCTACTTTGATATTATAGTCAGCATGTGTGTCAACCAATTTAGAAAACTGTTTGGAGTTGAGTTTTTCCCTTGAAAATCCCTGAACAACTTTTATTCCTCTGATAGATTCAACAACATTACTTGTAACTCTGGAAAAACTTTCCTGTACATCCCTGTATGCTTTCATAAGGCGTTTTCGAAAATATCTATCCAACAATAGAACAACAGGACCCAATGCAAGAACACACATAAACAATTGCCAATCATAATAACACATTAAAATAGATGCAACCAACATTCCACCAAACTGCACAAGAGAGACAAACACTACATTTTGTATTCCTGACCTCAAAGCTTCGGCATCTGATGTAAATCTGCTTATAATTCTCCCTACTTTTGTCTTTGTAAAGTAGCTCATTCTCATTTCTGCAAGATGTTCTAAGACTTCTTTCCTGAGGTCAAATATTACAGACTCTCCAAGCTCCATTGCAAGTTTACTCCGAAAAATAAAGCAAAATTGAGTAAATATAACGAAAGCAAAAAATCCTATTACAGACAATAATATATCTCTAAAATTTCCTGAGCTTATGGGACCGTTTATAATTTTACCAATCATCCATGTGATTACAAGCAATTGGATTGACCTTAGAATTACGAGGATAAAGAGGATATTTCTCTTGCGTGCATACGGAGCTGTGTATTTGAATATTCGCCAGAATAATTTTAAACTTATTTCTGAAGGAATATCTTCATTGAAATTATTTTTTACTCTAAAATGTTTCATAATTAAATATCTTCAATTCCTGTTTCTTGTATTTCAGCTGTTTTCCTGTAAAAACCTTTTTGTTTCAATAATTCAGAATGGGTACCGTGTTGAGTTATTCGGCCTTTTTGGAGCACATATATTATATCTGCATTTTTTAGTGATGAAATTCTATTGCTTACAAGTATTGTTGTGCGCCCTCTCATTGCACCTTCAATTCCTGTAAAAATCTCTTTTTCTGTTTGGGAATCAACAGCAGCGGTAGGATCGTCGAGAAGAAGAATTGGAGGATCGAGAATTATTGCGCGCGCGAGAGCAAGGCGTTGTCTCTGACCGCCCGATAGATCAGAACCTGATTCTTTAATAATAGTATCATATTTGTCTGGAAGCTGTGAAATAAAGTTGTCGACTGCTGCAAGTTTTGCTGCTTTTTGAATTTCCTCAATCGTTGCATCAGGCTTACCAAAAGCAATATTATCAGCAATGGTTTTACTGAATAGAAAGCTTTCCTGAAAGACAACACCAACTTGCCGTCTGAGATCCTCAAGAGATAGGGAACGAAGATCGTAGCCATCGAGTAGCACTGCTCCCATAGAAGGGTCGTAGAATCTTGGGATTAGACTCAGGAGGGTACTTTTTCCAGAACCAACAGAACCTAATATTCCTACGAATTGCCCGTGTTTAATTTCAAAGGAAATATCTTCAAGTATTTTTTCCCCTGGATTATATTCAAAATAGACATTTCTAAATGTGATGCATCCTTTTGCTCTATTTATTCTGATTGGTTTTTTAGGACTTTTTATCGTCTCATCTGAATCTATAATTTCAAATACCCTATTTGCAGCTACAATGCTTTGTTGAATATTATCAATGATCCCTACACTTGCATTTATTTGCTCTGAAAGTCTATGCATAAGTCCTATGAATACAATAAGTCCACTGCCAAGTGGTAGGGAGCCTTTTGCCACAAGATAACCGCCATAAAGAAGTATTATTGCTATATTGAGCTGACTTAGAGATCCAACAATTGGTCCAAATATAGACGTTAAAAAGAATATATTATACTTTTGTTTTTTTACAGCTTCATTAACGTTTTTGAGTTTTTTTAACTCGTAATCTTCCCGTGCAAATCCTTTTATAACGTGAATACCATTGATAAACTCTATTACTTTCATTATGAGTTCATCCATAAGTTTACGTCCCTCTTGATACTCCGGTTTCAAACGCTTCGAAAAATAGTACGAAGTGAAAAATATTAATGGAAGAGTGCTGAGTCCAGCAAGTGAAAGTCGAATATTCATAGAAATCATATAAGTCAGATAAACAGATAAGGAAATAATAATTGATACAGCTTGAATTATAACTCCGTCCACAAAAAGCCTTACAGATTGTACATCGCTTGTTACACGATTGATTAAAGCAGCGCTTTCATTTGAATCATAAAAACGAAAACTTAATCTTTGTAATTTGCTGAAAACTGCAGAGCGTAAGTCTACTACGAGTCCCTTCTGCAAGAATCTTGCACGATTCATTTTATCATAGTAGTTTAATAAATATTGTATCAGCGAAAATGCTATAGCCAAACCTGTTATAAAGAGAAGCGACTCTAAGAAAGACCAATTCTGTGGTAAACTTAAGCCAAATGGCCAGACTGGTTCCGGCGCCTTTGGATCATAATTTTTGCGAATGAAGTCAATCCCAAGACCAGTAAATTTTAATCCTGAAAGAGCTGTAACAAGTAGTAAAATTTGTATAAAAATAGTTTTGAAACAACCTGCCTTATATTTCCAGCTCAGTTTTATTAGCCTTATGGTAATCCGTTGCCGTTCTCCAGATTCAGCATCGTTTTTTTTCATTAGCATTAGAAATCATTCTCACTAAAAAGATAAAAAAAATTATAAGGGAGTTAAGGTTATTAAAAATAATAATTATAAAGGGAAAATCAAATGATAATTATATTTTTTCCGTAAATAATTGCTCGAGAGTTCAGGTTAAAAGACATAATCTTCCTTATATGACCAAAAGGGATCCCAGAAAGGACTGGATATTTATGTTTTTTTGCGAAATTCGCAAATACCTCGTTAAGATATCTTTCTCTACCGCAATTTTTTAAATTTCCAATAAGCAAGGCTGATAAATTCTCTGTTATTCCGGATAGCTCAAGTTGAGATAGACAACGATAAATCTGATGGTATGGCTCATTTATATCTTCTATAAGAAGTACTTTATTTTTCAATGGAGCTATAAACGGTGTTCCAATAAGAGAACAAAGGATGGTAAGATTTGATGCACAAATTTTCCCTTCAGCCTTTCCTTCTCTGTAACTGCGAATTTCGCAAAAATCAGATATTCTAAGAGGAGAAGAGTCATTTTCTAAAGCTTTTTTTAAGCTTACACCTGCAAAATTATTTTCAAAAGATTGTGGAAGGTCAGACAACATTGGTCCAGAAATGGGAATTCCTGCATTTTTTTTTAACATTGCCAGGAGTATAGCGCTTATATCGCTAAACCCCATTATAATTTTCTTTTTTTCTTTCAATAAATTCCAGTTTATCAACGGAAGGATATCTGAACTTCCAAATCCTCCTCTGGCACATAGAAGCATAGTTATTTTGTCATCTTTTAATGCTTGATTAAATTCCTTTGCTCTGGATTCAGGATTTGCAGGTAAAGGTGACTTTGAATTATCAAATAATCTGTCTGAAATTTCAAATTCTATGCCTAATTTTCTGAAGATGCCTATAACGTTATTGAGTTTTTCTTTTTTTGGCGCTCTTGCAGGAGAAAGGATAAAAATTTTCCCTTTAAAGTTTTCAAATGGATTAAATACATTCTTTCTCATACTCAATCTTTGTATTTAGGTAAAAATATATAGAATTTTGAACCTTTTCCGGGAGCACTTTCCAATGTGATCCAGCCATTATGGTTACTAAGTGTTCCATACACCATTGCCAGTCCCATCCCCGTTCCTTTTCCAGTAGGTTTTGTTGTAAAGAAAGGCTCGAATATACGATTTTTCAAGTCTTCATCCATCCCACAGCCATTATCGCTTACCAGTAATCCTATATAATCTGACATATCAAGGTATTTATCTTTGGAACTACTTTTGAATATTGATTTAAAATTTACTGCTGGAGCAAGTTCAACTTCTATGATATTTGGATTGTTATTAACTCCTTCAAAGGCATCTTTTGCATTAAGCAGAAGGTTCAGTAATACCTGTTTTAGTTGGACAAAGTCTCCTTTTACAAAATATTCACCTTCAGAAATTTTAAGCTTTACGTTATTATTTTCCATGTTGAAAGAGGGTGCAAAGAGACTGACCGTTTCCGATACGAGTTTTTTCATATCAATTTTTTCTACCCTATATTTTCCTTTTCTTGCAAAACCGAGCAATTGTTGAGTAAGACGCGAAGCATTTTCTGTTATATTGTTTATTTTTTCAAGATGTTTTATTATCTTTTCATCTTTTATGTCGTGCATTAAGAGCAAAATATCAAGATTCCCTTGAATAGCATGAAGGTAATTATTAAAATCATGTGCGACACCACCTGCCAATTGCCCAATAGATTCAAGTCTCTGAGCATGAGCGAGTTCTTCTTTTAATTCCTCCTTTTCCCTGTTTAGACGATTTTGTTCTGTTATATCCCTTGCAACAAGTATTATTACATTTTCTTCGTGATGAGTGATTAGATTTACAGCGGCTTGTAGTTCTATTTTTTTACCATTTTTTTTATTTATTACTAAATCTATTGGAGTACTGGGTGTTTTTATGGAGGATATTGCTGCTGAAGCTGTAAAATTTTTACCATAAGAGTCTGATAAAAATTCTCCCACATTTTTTCCTATCAATTGTTCAGGGCTTTCCATATCGAGCATTTTTGCTGCAATAGGATTTGCGTCTAAGATCATTCCATCTTGATCCATTAACAAAATCATATCTGTAGCATTTTCAACGAGCATTCTGTAACGTCCTTCCCATTCGCGTAGATTTTGTTTTAATTTTTCAAAGTTTCCATAATTTCCTATGAATGCCAGCAGTATATCAAGAGCTCCTTTGCCTTCACCCGGCACTTCTATTTCAATCTTTTTGAGGTAGATGGTGGCAATTATAGATAACCATATGCTGAAAATTGCCTTAGCAATATAGGAGGATCTCATTTGCATCCACCATTGAGGAGAGCCCCAGAAAGAAATAGTATTGAAGATAATGCTGTCCGCTATTTGTGTAAGTAGTAAAGAAAAAGTAACACAAAGGAAAATGCGACAATTCATATTACGAAGTCGTTGAAAAAAAATAGGAATCAGGAAGAGATCAAGCGTTTGGGCAATTATAGATGCTGTCATTACACGCCTACTGTTTTTAAGCAAATATTCAAAAGAGTCTGATGATGTTCCCTGAGAGAGAGAAAATCCACTCCACGAACATTGAACTACTGTAATTTGTGAAAGATAAACATAAAAACCAAGGGCTGCCATTGCTCCTATAATAAGGCGTTGGGTAGCAAGGGTGCCTTCAGAGACATAAATTACGAGTATAGCTGCCAGATATGGGAGAAAAAGAACAGTCTGTGCAATATAAAAATCAGCTCCATCAATTCCTGTAACAATCTTCAATTCAGTAGCTGTTACGAATTGAGTAAAAATAAATAACATCCCTATAGCCATGAAAAACGCCGTTGAGCCGATTATTTTTCTAAGTCCATGTAAAATAAGCAATCCCACGAATACGAATGTGATTTCGAGGAATGCAAGGGTTAATGTATAAAACAATTCCACTATAAATAACTCAATTTTTTTCTTTTGACTTTCTGGCTTCTTTTATTTTTTCTCGTATTATTGACGCACGCAGGATATCGCGTTCAGAAGCTTCTTTTATCTCTTTACCAGCATATCGCTGAAGATGTCCGGGTTGAACGAGAACAAAGAGTTCATTTACAGTATGTATATCAATGGAAGAAAACATTCCCATATCTACTCCAAGACGAAGTGCTGAAAGTGAATTTAATGCTTCTTCACTTGAAATGATATATCCATGTTTTAAAATTCCATAAGCTCTACCTACATGATTCATAAGGAAACTTTTGTTTTTTTCGAGGATTCCGAGCCGTGATTGTTTTTCGTGGATTATTATTTGTTTTATTACAGTATCTATTTTTTCTATGATTTGAGACTCTGATTCACCGAGAGTACTTTGATTAGATATTTGAAATAAATTCCCTACATTATCAGTGCCTTCTCCAAAAATGCCTCTCACAGCAAGACCAAGTTTATTTACTGCTTGTTTCATCTGATGAATTTGTTCAGATAGAACAAGACCGGGGAGGTGCAGCATCACCGAAGCTCTCATCCCAGTTCCAATATTTGTAGGGCAAGAAGTTAAATATCCGAGTTCATCGTCATAAGCCAAATTCAATCTTTCAGATAGCATATCATCAAGGCTATTTATGCGGCTCCATATTTCATTAAGTTGAAGGCCTGATTGGACACATTGTAACCTCAAATGATCTTCTTCATTTATCATTATGGATTCTGACTCATCCTCTGAAACAATGAGAGCCGAGGGCGTTTGTTTTGAAACAAAATCTCTACTTACGATTCTTCTCTCTATAAGAATTCTCCTATCAAGATGAGATAAATCTTTGAGTTCAACGAAGAAAAACTTCTCTAAAATGCTAATATTTTGACATGCTGTTTTTACATTTTCAATAATGCTGTTTAGTTCATCGACTGAGGCTCCAGGTGGGAACCTGATTCCTTCAAGATTCCTTGCAAGTCTTATTCTGGAGCTTATTGCTATGTCATCATCAGGACCACTATCAATCAGCCATCCTACCCTCTTTGATATGAGTTTATCAATTGGATTTTCTCTTATCAATTTTCCCTCCGTTACTTTTTGAAATGAGTTCCTTTTTCAAATCATTAATTAAGTCCCTTATCTGAGCGGCTTTCTCGTATTCCTCTCTATTTACATGATCCTCAAGTTTTTTTTGTAATTCACTGATGCGGTTTGAGATAGTTTTTACATCATCAGTTTTGTCTTCTCTTTTTGCGGAACTCCTTGGCCTTTTGCCAACATGCATACAACCTTTATGCATATTTTTTATAGCTTGATCCAGTATAGGACGAAAAGTCTTAAAACAAGCTGGGCAACTTAATCTGCCAGTACTTGTAAATTGAATGAAATTCCACCCGCAAACAGGGCATTTAATATCTGGCGGCACTTCAATTTTCATATTTTGACTTGCAATATTAGTAGGAATTTCCGAATTTATGTTAAACATAAGTTGGGCTAAATCAAGACCACTAAGCATCTCCTTGGCTGCCTCTTTTTTGTTCGCGCAGTCTTTGCATATATGTAAAGTTTTTTTCTCTGAATTGATTATTTCTTGTATATGAATTGTCGCAGGATTTTTTCCGCAAATTTCACAGAGCATGTTTTTCACCTTTATTTCACTTTCTTTAGCTCTTAATTATAGCTTTAAAAGGGCGTTTTGTCAATGTATAATCGAAGTAAATCCTTATTTTAATTTACGATTTTTCCGTCTTTAAGTGAGATAATTTTATCTGCCATAGATGCAAGTTCTGGATTATGAGTTACCATAAGAATATTTCGTATAATGCCTTCTCTACGGAGAGACGAAATAGTTGCGATTATTTGTTCACCAGTTTTTGAATCTAAATTTCCAGTTGGTTCATCAGCAAGCAGAAGTGATGGTTTATTTATTAAGGCTCTTGCGATTGCAGCTCGTTGTTGTTCTCCTCCAGATAGTTCGAGAGGGTTATGTTTTAGCCTATTTTTTAAACCTACCAATTCGAGTAATTCTTCTGCCATTTTTCTTGCTTCTTTCTTTTTTATACCATTAATGATAGCTGGCAACATAACATTTTCAGTAGTATTAAGTTCTGGTATGAGGTAATAAGCTTGAAAGATAATTCCTATATGTCTCCTCCTGAACTCGTTTAGCTCTCTTTTTGTTCTATTAACGGTGTTCTGACCGTCTATTAATAACTCTCCAGAATCTGGTTTTTCTATTCCCGCAATTATATTGAGCAATGTTGTTTTCCCACTTCCTGAACTTCCAAGTAATGCACACCATAATCCTTTTTCTATTTCTAAGTCAATCCCTCTTAATACTTCAATAATCGTTGTGCCCAACTTATAATTTTTCTTTATTCCATAGGCTGATATGGCAAAATTATTTTTACTTGAATCATTCATATTTCAGGGCCTTTGCTGGTTGTATTCTTGAAGCTACAATTGATGGTATAAGCGAAGCGATTATGCAAAGAATTATTGAGAGAAAGCAGATTATTAAAAGATCGTTTATTTTTACTGTGGCTGGAAGTTCGCTAAAAAAATAGAATTGCCTGGGAAATATTTCTATACCAGTAAATTTTCTCAATGCAAATAATAACTCATTTCTCCAGGTAATAGCAGATATGCCAAATACTGTTCCAGAAATAATCCCCAGAATTCCAATTATAAATCCTTTTAGTGTGAAGACTATAGCTACAGTCAAGTCCGAAGCTCCGAGAGCCTTCAAAAGGCCTATTTCTCTAATCTTCCTCATCACGAAAGTAATTAGTGAAACCGATATACTGAAAGTTGCAACAATTACCACAAATACAAGTAAAAAATACATCATAGTCTTTTCAACTGCAAGAACGCCGAGAAACTGACCGTTTATTTGCTTCCAGCTAAGCACTGAAAACTGCTCTCCAATTGCCTTGATGAGTTCCTTCTGAGCTGGCTCAGGTTTCATTGGATCTGGAATAGTAACATAAACAGCTGTTGCTGCTCCCCATGGCATATCAAAAAGTTCATCTGCAGTTTCAAGATCAATAAACATTGCCGCACTGTCAAAATCATATTTATCAAACGAAAAAATTCCAACTATTTCAAACTCCGATGGCAAATATACTTTATTTTCTACCGGGACAAAACCTTTTTCTGAATCATATTTAACCATTTTTGTTAATTTTACAGGGGAATGAATAATTAGTTTATCTCCCAACCACAAACCCATCTCCGAAGCAGTTAGATCGCTAATCAAAATCTGATTACTTTTTAAATCTGCTGTCCCATATTTTAAATATTTTTTGACCGCTATTACGTTATTGATTTTTTCCGAATCAATACCAATAATCATTTTGGGGATTAGGCGTTCTTTTTGTTGAATCAGTGCATTCTTCACAAGTACTGAAGCTGCACTATATCCCAGGGATTTTGCAGTAGTAACGATATTCTCAGGATTTGAAATGTATTCACCCCGGGGATTCACAATATGAATATGAGCTGTCGTATTCAAAAGTTTCGTCTTAAACTCATCTGTAAATCCTGTCATTACTGCTATCACAATTATTAAAAGCCCTACACCTAATGCAACACCGATAATTGAAATTAGATTTATAAAAAGAGCAGTATTTAACTTTGGACGAAGATAGCGCAATGAAAGAAAAAAACTGGAGTTGAAGTCGTTCATTTAACTTCTATCCAGCCGATTGAATGTAAGAACGCTACAAGTATAGCAAGAGGACTTATGAAACGAATAAATATCCCCCATAATGAAGCAAGTGTTAATACGTGAACATCCGAATTGTGACTTGGGTCATCCTTCAAACCAGCAAGCAAGGAAAGAAGATGCACATCCCCAAAATTCTTTGCACCATGTCTAATCTCATTAAGAGCATGTCTGGTTCCCCATATCCATCCGGTAAAAATAGCAATAAACATCCCTCCTAACGGCAACATCCAATTCGACGCTATATTATCCATCACATCAAAAAAATTCCCTTTTTTAATGTCAAAAATCTTTACAAGTAATATGTGCAACCATTCGAGATTAGACCAATCTCCAACGCTTACCGCACAAAGGCAACCAAGAGCAGCAATGACTATTCCACTAAAAATAACTGCGGTATGACGAGGAAATTTCAGTTCATCCATAAAGTATGAAACCACAACTTCAAGAATGCTTATCCCCGATGTCAATGCGGCAACCAATAACAGAACAAAAAATAATGTCCCCCATAACGGTCCTAATGGCATCTTATGGAAAACCTGTGGCAGAACTAAAAATACAAGTCCAGGCCCGGAATCAGGTTGCATCCCCATCGCAAAAACTGCGGGAAAGATAGCCAATCCGGCCATAAGTGCCACAAGAGTATCAAGTCCAGCAACTGAAAGAGTCGAGATAAAAATATTTTCCTTTTTTGAAAGATAACTCCCATATGTTATCATAACCCCCATTCCAAGACTCAAAGAAAAAAATGCATGCCCAAGGGCTATTAAAAAACTCTTTGTCCAGAAAGTCTTTGTTGCTAACATCCCAAATCTGGGCGTTAAATAAAACTTAATACCCTCTATTGAACCTGGTAAACTCAATGCCCTTAAAATTAATGCAATCAAGAGAACAAATAAAAATGGCATCAAAATCTTGGACCATTTTTCTATCCCTTCTTTTACTCCCTTATAAACTATTGCCATACACATAATCATAAAAGTAATGTGACAAATTATTGAATACCATGGTAAATTTTTTGCAATTATAGCTCCATCAGATGCTGTTAACTCTTTACCATTTATGAAAGTTAAGAACGTTTTTACAGTTGAATCAGATGCAGCAAAAACAGAATTATCACCTGCCCAAAAATCCGAAAGGGAATGCCAGATATAACCAATAGTCCAACCTGCCACCACACTGTAGAAAGATAAAATTATAAATCCAGCAACTACCCCCATTATACCAACAAATGTCCAGCCGCTTATGAAAATAATCCCTCCTATAATTAAAAACAGGATAGCCCAACCATAATTTCCAAAACACATCAACGCCAGAGCTATTATTACGATTAATGCCCCAATTGTATGGGCTAAATTGCAACTTTTTGGTTTTAGTGCGTTGAACGCACCAACAGGTCCCTTTTGCGTATGCCTGCCAATCGTAAATTCACATAGCATCACTGGAATACCGATGAGTAAAATACAAAATAAGTAGATAAGAACAAACGCCCCTCCTCCATTTTCTCCGGTAATGTATGGAAACTTCCATATATTACCCAGCCCTATAGCAGAGCCTGCCGAGGCTAAAATAAACCCGATATTCCCGCTCCAATGCTCTCTCTTTCCTTCCATAATTTCACTTTTCTCCCTTTTAATTACAATTAAGCCACCTATTTTAAAAATAACAGAATCGTATTTGAGGTTTTAGCAAAATATCAAGGGAATTCGGAGTAATCTACATTTTTATTCATTTTTTTCAAAACTTGATTTTTCAAAAATAAAAATATATTTCACGAAAAAGATAAAATATGAAGATTTTTGTATACGATGCTTCACTACTCGGATTATTTTGTGCTTTTTACAAAGCCTTTCAGAATAATATTGACAATGGGATTTTTCTCACAACTGATGAATCTTCAGAAGAACTCTTTATAGAAAATAAAGTCTATGTTGAAACCATTGAAGATAATGCAGACGCTTTAATCAATAGTTTAAAAACAATATCTCATTCTCTAATACATATTGTTATTTTATGTCATCTTTCAGAACTTCCAGGAGTTGAAAACACCCTCTATCAGGTAATATTTCAATCATTAAAAAAACAATGCTCTATCCTTAATTGGCTGGGAAATGATAACGTTAGAAGAGTAAATGAAGTTGCCAGGAAAGTTTCAAAGGAAATCCATCGTTTTAAGGGGATTTTGCGATTTTCGCAACTCCCTGATGGCAGCTATATTGCAAAAATATCGCCAGATTATAACATAATAATTCCTCTTGCAAAATATTTTAAAGAGAGATTAAAATCAGAAAAATGGATAATCCTTGATGAAAAAAGACTTACAGCTGTGGCTTATGAAGGAGATCAAATTTATGAACTTTCAAAGGATAAAATGACAAATTTTGCCTTCTCAAATTTCACAAAAAGTGAAATTGAAGTCAGAAAATTATGGCAGAGCTTTTTCAACTCAATTGCCATTCCTGAGAGATTAAATCCAAAGCTACAAAAACAATGTTTACCCCAAAGATATTGGAAATATCTCCCGGAAAAATTCTAAAAATGACCCTAATTTAATATTAAAATTTACAGAAAAATACGTTTTTTCAAGAAAAAAAAGCCACTATTAAGGAAAGCGGAATAATTGAAAGTATCGTGCTGATAACAATTGAACTACCCGCAAGCGATTCATCGCCACCAAGTTGTTGTACCATAATGTAAGAAGAAGATGCTGCAGGACACGCAAGCAGTATAAGAGCAATCATAATTTCAAACTTGTTCATATTAAGAAATTTAGCCGCAATCCAACCGAATAAAGGAAGACCAAAAACATTTACAATAGATGCTATGATAGAAGCATTAATATTGCCTTTGATTTTTTCAAAATTCAAAGAAGAGCCTATACTTAAAAGTGCCAGAGGCAATGCCATTCTCCCGAGAGCCTCACAACTTCTTAAAAAAAATCTTGGAAGTTGTAAAGAGAAGTAACTAATAGGCAAAGCAATAATACAGGATACAACAATTGGATTCTTAATCGATTTCCATATAAGAGATGAAATATTCTCTTTCTTTTCCGTAGATTTAGCAAGAATAAATATCGAAAGTATATTAGTGTAAGGTATAAGTGGCGCCATAGCCAGAGTTGCCAGTTGACCAGCCTGCGTATCATTGTTATTGGAAAAAGCATATAAGACAACAGGTAAACCAACATAGGCCATATTGCATCGAAAGCAAGCTTGAATAAAAGTTCCAATCGAACGAGATGGTAAGTCTAATAACTTGGCAATAAAATAACCCAATGGTATGGCAATGGTCATCCCAAAACTTACAGAAACAAGAATTTTCCCGGCATCTCCAATCTCAACTTTAGCAAGCGCTATCTGATGAAATAACAACGCAGGAAGCCCAATGTAAAAAGTAATTTTATTTATTCCTTTGAAAAAATCTTCAGGTAAAAAATTAATTTTTTTTAAAATAGCGCCTAATGTAACAAGTATAAATATAGGCATTAAGGTTTCTAAAACATGCAATTTTCACATACTCCAACTTTTTCTCATAATTTAATAATGCCCCCTTTTTTTATTTCTCCTTATTATTGTCTTTCTGGAGTTGCGCTTTTAACCACTCTTTTGCTTCAATTTTATATTTTTCAGGGAAATCATGTCCAATACCAATCATCGGGACAAAATCAACATTTTTCTTTTTAAGACTCCCAAACTGATTAGGAAACCCAACCACTTTTCCATCTTTAACAACCATTCCTTTTCCATAAATGCTATTTTCCCCAACAAATAATATCGCCCTACATTTATTTGGGATTGAACTTATTTCAGAACCACCTTCTGCCAGAATAAAATATTTGAATAACTTTCTCAATTTTTGACTCTTTAAAATGCCAGCAATACTATGAGCTCCATTAGAGAACCCCCCAACAACCCAATCCGAATCAGATAAATTGGGGATTTCTTTTCTAAGTAAATTAAAGGCTTTTTCATATATGTCAGCAAGATATTTAAAATCATTTTGATTAATATAGATATCTATCCCAGAAGGGTTAAGAGTCTTCTTATATAAAGGAAGAGATAGAGCAACAAAATCTTTGTTATCCGAAAAAAAACTGGCATCGTTATTATTGCCACCGTTTCCCCCTTCACCTCCCTGCAAAAATAGAAGAACTGGAAATTTACCTTCAGAATTGTAATTTTCAGGCAATGTAGCAGTCATTACAGCTTCTACCTTTTTCCCGGATTTCAACTCAACCAAACACGGAGGTAAAGAATCAAGTTTTATTGTAATGGTTTGACCAGGAGATAATTTATTAGATTCTTGCGCAGAGCCATACAGACAAAATTGGAATAACAATACAAAGAAAAATCTCTTAGAAAAATAAAAATATTTCCAATTCATTTACTTCTTTCAATTTTTAGTCAACAATAGAAATTTAAAGTATAACTCTTACTCCAAAAAAAATCAAATTTAAAGTCTAAAAAGAGATCCAAAGGTTTTCCCCATAATTATAGATGAAATTAATAAAGAAACACTTAAAAACACCATTGCCCAAACTCCAAAAGCACAGGCAAGATATGGTCCAGAACCAAGTACCTGAGATAACTCATATATAACACGGGTTATTGGAAAAAATTCTGTCTTTTGCGCAAGAATCAAAGAATCAGAAACTTCAAGCATTGAAAAACTAAAAGCAAAAATAGCCCCTATCACAAGATTTGCCGAAATTAGAGGTAGTGTTATCTTTCGAATGGCAAGTAATTGATTTGCCCCAAGATTGCGTGCGGCATCTTCGAGCTCTAATGGGACTTCCTGTAATCCTGCAGCTATTGAACGTAAAACATATGGAAGCCTTCTAATTGCATATGCGCAGACAAGCAGTATCGTCGGATTTTTAACTGGATCAGCAAATGAAGAGATCCACTTGTACTTAACTGCCATACTAAGATAACCGACAGCTAAAACAATCCCCGGCACAGCAAGAGGCATCATAGCCAGAACATCAAGTACTTGATAAGCAAAATTCTTCCACCGAACTACAATAAAAGCCACCAAAAGTCCTATTGTGCCAGAAATTATCGTAGCAATTAGCGAATATCGCAAACTATTAACAATACCAGAACTTACAAGAGGATGTGAAAGCGCATTGCTAAAATGTTCAAATGTATATGAAGAAGGGAAAAAAGTACAATACCATCCTCCAGAGATGGATAATAAAATTATCCCAATATGAGGAAGAGCCGCCAAAATTATCACAATAATAAACAATAAGGCTATCGAAATCCCTTGCAAGCCACTTATTTTCCTGCTCCTTGAAGCAACAATCCCTTTTACCGTCAATGCATTATTGTTTTTTCCAAAAATGAATCTGCTAAAGGCATAAATTATACATACCGTTGCAAGAACCACTACAACTAATGCGTAAGGAAGTGGATTTGTCTCAAGCTCCGTGATTCCATTGAATATCTGAACAGTACTAACACGATTAAAACCGAGCATAAGCGGAGCACCAAGCTCAGTGAAACTCCATATAAAAACGATACTTGTTCCAGCAAATAAACCAGAACGTATCAAAGGTAAGGTTATGTAGAAAAATCTACGTATCTTACCGCAACCAAGATTTCGTGCCGCTTCATTTAAAGCAGGATCAAGATTCCCAAAAGACGCCAAAACATTAAGATACATTATTGGATATAAATGCAGCGCCTCAACAATACATACAGCCCAAAAACGACCATTACCACCAAGCCAATCTGGACCATAGCCAAACTCTATTAATCCAAGACTCGTAAGCAGCGAATTTAAAGCCCCAAAACGACTAAATATCTGGCTAAAACCAATAGCCCCCACAAAAGGCGGCAAAATCATCGGCAAGAGGACAAACGGCACAACAAGATTTTTACCGGGAAAATCAAAAGACTCATTTAATGCCGCAAGGGGAATCGCAATCATTGCCACTAACACAGTAGTTACAAATGCTATCGCAAAAGCATTGAGCATTCCATCCCGATAAATGGGATTTTTTACTATTTCAACAATATAAGCTAATTTTAATCCTTCAGAGATTACAGTGTAAATAGGCAAAATTAAAAAAAATACAAAAAATAATAATAATAAAATTATAACCGAAAATTTTATAAATTTCATATCAAATCAGAATTCCCTTTTTTTACCGTAAAATATCATCACTTCGCCTATTTCACGAATATGAAAACTCTTCAAGCTTAAAAAATAACTCAAAATCTAAAAAAATACAAAAAAACATCCAATATCATTTGAAAAAAACATTTTTGAAATTATCGTTCCCAAAAGTAACGATATAAATCTATTTTTCCTGAATTTATCCTCTTTTCTTGATTTTATCGTTAATCTAAAAAATTACTTTGAATTTGAAAAAAAATTCTATCAAAAGCGAAGTCAATAATTTTAATGATATTGACACTGCGGAGCCTATAAAAATATCGGCACCTGAAAAAAATCAACTATATGAACTTGAAATTCTCAAGCATGTAGAAACAACACCACGCCTCAATAACAGAATGGCTGCCGCAAAATTAGGTTGCAGTGTAAAACTTGCCCATGAACTCCTACGTAAAATGGTAGAACGTGGCCTCCTTCACGTTAATAAACTCCACTCCCGCCGTTGGGACTATTTTATTACGCCGCATGGTCTCGCAGAGAAAGCAAGGCTCACATATGAATTTCTTAACTTTTCCATGCATTTTTACAAAGAAGCTCGAAAGGAAAGTTCAAAAATTTGTCGAATACTATCTGAAGAGGGAAAAAGAAAGGTGGCTTTCCTGGGCACAAATGATCTTGCAGAAATTGCATTTCTCGGTGTAAAAGAATGGAATCTCAAATTAGTCGAAGTATTTGATGAGGAAAATAATAAAAGTTTCTTAGGACATAAAGTTTTGCCCATTGAAGCGATTCCCAATTCTATATCAGATGCCATAATAGTTTGTCTTTATGAGAAAAAAAATCCGTTGTTAACTAATTATTTGCCAGATAATATCCAAAAACTCCCTAAAATGATCTGGATTTTTGGAAATTCATATCAAAAAGAGTTAAATTTGAAAAAGATCAATAAAACAATAAAATAGGAATCAATTTTTTATGAAAAAAGCTCTCATCACAGGCATTACCGGACAGGACGGTTCATACCTTGCAGAGTTCCTCCTTTCCAAAGGGTATAAGTTATATGGTATTATTCGCCGCTCGTCCTCATTTAATACCAGTAGAATTGAGCACCTATACAAAGACGTCCACGAAAAAAGACAACTCGAATTGATTTATGGCGACCTGAACGATTCAAGCAGTCTTGCTGAAATAATTCATTCAATTCAACCTGATGAAATCTATAACCTCGCTGCTCAAAGCCATGTCCGTGTGTCTTTCGATATCCCTGAATATACTGGTGAAATCACTGGCATCGGCACATTGAGAATCCTTGAGGCAATAAGACGCACAGGTTGTAAAGCTCGCTTCTACCAGGCTTCAAGCAGTGAAATGTATGGAAAAGTCATCGAAACTCCTCAACGCGAAACAACTCCATTTTACCCAAGAAGCCCATATGCGTGCGCAAAAGTTTATGCTTATTGGCAAACGGTAAATTACCGTGAAAGCTATAATATATTTGCATGCAACGGAATACTCTTCAATCACGAGTCTCCACGACGAGGCGAAACATTCGTCACAAGAAAAATTACACGTGCCGCCACCCGCATTAAATTGGGACTGCAGAAAAAGTTATATCTCGGTAATCTTGACGCCAAACGCGATTGGGGATTTGCCGGAGACTATGTCGAAGCTATGTGGTTAATGCTTCAACATGATAAAGCAGATGATTTCGTAATAGCCACTGGTGAAACACATTCAATAAAAGAGTTTTTAGATGAGGCTTTCGGAATATTAAATATTGATTGGAAAGAATATGTGGAAATTGATCCAAGATATTTTCGCCCAGCAGAAGTAGATTTATTACTTGGCGATAGTTCTAAAGCGAGAAAAATTTTAGGATGGCAACCCAAAATCAATTTTAAACAACTCGTTAAAATGATGATAGATTCTGATATGAAAATAGCTGAAAAAGAAAAAATATTGCTCTCCCACACCTCTTCATGAAAAATGATAAAAAGTCGCTAAATATAGAAAATAATAACGGAAAACTGTAAAAAGCCATCTCCAATAATAAAAACAAAAAAAGTAGAAAGAAAAAACTTCTTTCTGAAAAAGAACTCAAAAATACTATGAATAAAAAATCAAAAATTTATATCGCCGGACATACCGGAATGGTAGGTTCTGCTATTTACCGTAAACTTGTGAGCGAAAATTACTCAAATATTATCACCCGCACACATAACGAACTTGATTTGCGAAATTCGCAAGCTGTCTATGATTTTTTTAATAGAGAAAAACCTGAAATTGTTTTTCTCGCTGCAGCAAAAGTCGGTGGAATTAAAGCAAATAATACCAGACCAGCAGAGTTCCTCTATGATAACTTAATGATAGCAGCAAATGTAATAGAATGCGCCAGACTTTCCGCAGTAAAAAAACTATGCTATCTCGGAAGTTCATGTATTTACCCGAAAAACTGTCCACAACCGATAAAAGAAGATTATCTCCTTACAGGTCCTCTCGAACCTACGAACGAAGGATATGCTATTGCGAAAATCGCAGGATATAAAATGGCCTACTATTACTCAAAGCAATACGGAATGAATAATATATCTTTAATGCCGTGTAATTTATATGGGATTAATGATAATTTTGACCTTGAATCATCTCATGTTTTTTCCTCACTCGTGAAGAGATTTTGCGATGCTGTAAAAGAAGGAAAAAAAGAAGTTTGTCTATGGGGAACAGGTTCTGCCAGACGCGAATTTATGAACGTTGAGGATTTTGCATCTGCCGCTATCCTACTTAT
>ERZ795051.2899-NODE-2899-length-18421-cov-6.606719_pt1 | contig 18421 bp, 20 predicted proteins | sample MGYA00375135_ERZ795051 | MGnify/ENA primary metagenome ERZ795051 (study PRJEB30180, sample SAMN05720222) | activated sludge metagenome | isolation source: Anaerobic digester | place: Japan | collected 2015-05-26 ... | reverse complement strand
CGGCGCGCCTGTGCATCGCCAAGATTTGAGCAGCTTCCTACCTCGAAGTACTTCTGCTGTCTCGGTGACCAAGCCTCAACGTCAAGGCTCTTTACCTTGAGGTCTGCAAGATCTCCTGAACAGCACTCAAGTGTACGTACAGGGATATCAAGTGTACGGAAGAACTCAACTGTATAGCTGTAAAGCTTCTCAAACCAGTCCATAGACTCCTCAGGCTTACATACAACGATCATTTCCTGCTTCTCGAACTGGTGGATGCGGTATACTCCCCTTTCCTCGATACCATGAGCACCAACTTCCTTACGGAAGCATGGTGAATAGCTGGTAAGAGTCTTAGGAAGCTCGTCCTCTGGGATGATAGTATCGATGAACTTACCGATCATAGAGTGCTCGGAGGTACCGATGAGGTAAAGATCCTCGCCCTCGATCTTATACATCATACCTTCCATTTCAGCGAAGCTCATAACGCCTGTAACAACGTCGCTTCTTATCATAAATGGCGGAATGTAGTATGTGAATCCCTTGTCGATCATGAAATCACGGGCATATGAAAGGATACATGACTGGAGCTGTGCGATATCACCGCAGAGATAATAGAAACCGTTTCCGCTGGTCTTTCTTGCACTGTCAAGATCGATACCGTTTACCTTTTCCATTATATCAACATGATAAGGAACTTCAAAAGCAGGAACAGCAGGCTCTCCGAAACGCTCAACTTCAACATTCTCAGAATCATCCTTACCTATCGGAACACTGTCGTCAATAATATTAGGGATAACCAGCATTCTCTCACGAATATCAGCCTCTGTCTTGACTTCAAGCTGTTCAAGCTCTTCAAGCTTCTTGCCTATCTCAGCGACCTCTGCCTTTACCTTTTCAGCCTCATCTCTCTGGCCGTTCTTCATCAGACCGCCGATCTCTTTGCTCTTGATATTTCTCATATTTCTGAGATTATCGCACTCGAGCTTGGTCTCTCTGAACTTCTTGTCGAGCTCTGTTACTTCATCAACAAGCTTTATCTTTTCATCCTGGAACTTCTTCTTTATGTTTTCCTTAACAAGCTCCGGATTAGTTCTTATCAGTTTAATGTCTATCATTTTAATTTACTCCTTTATCAATCTTTTGCGAGCTTTTCTGCAAGCGCCGCAAGATCTTCTTTATCATAAAATTCAAGGATGAGCGCACCCTTGTTTTTTGCATAATCTACCTTGACCTTTCTGCCAAGTCTCTCATTAAGAGATATCTCCATCTCGACAAAATAATTGTCGATACGCTTATCTGACTTCTCTGCTGGAACAGCCTCCGGTTCAGATGACTTCTGAGCAGCTTTTTCTACCTGTCTTACGGTCAATCCGCCTTCTGAAGCCTTTATTGCAGTTGCTATCATCAGCTCTTCGTTGTCAAAGCCAAGCAGTGCACGTCCGTGGCCTGCTGAAATATCCCCTTTTTCGAGCATTTTCAGCACTCTTTCCGGCAATGAAAGAAGTCTGACAGCATTTGCTATGGCTGAACGTGAACGTCCCACCATTTTTGCAACCTGATCCTGAGTCATACCGTAATTCTCGATAAGCTCGTTGTATCCGGCAGCCTCTTCTATTGGATTCAGGTTTTCTCTTTGCAGATTCTCTATGATTGCAATCTGCATGGTCTCAACGTCGCTGAGCTCTCTTATTGTTACGGGAACTTCATCAAGCCCCACCATACGTGCAGCTCTCCATCTTCTTTCACCGGCAACTATCTGATAACCACCGCTGCTGAGAGGCCTTACAAGTATTGGCTGAAGCATTCCATGCTCACGTATTGAATCAGCCAGTGCAGTTATTGCTTCATCGCTGAAATTTTTTCTTGGCTGATCTCTATTTGGCTCAAGCTCTGAGGTACGGAGTTTGTTTTTTACCTGAACATCATTTGAATTGTCATTTAACAAAAGACCGAGTCCGGATTTAAGTCCGCCTTTAGCCATACCTTATCACACCTCTTTCTTCTTTTTATTGAACGTGAATATGCCTCTTTTCTTCTTTTTAGGTAATTCAAGGGGTTCACCAAGCATCTCATGGCCAAGCAGCTCATATGCCTCAGCGCCCTTTGAATGCTTATCATAGTACATTACAGGCATACTGTAGGATGGTGCCTCGGAAATACGGACATTTCTCGGAATCTTTGTCTTGAATACCTTGCCAGGGAAGAACTGCTCCACCTCAGAAACAACGTCGTTGGCTATATTCAGTCTTCCGTCGAACATTGTAAAAAGTATTCCCTCGATGTCGAGTGCAGGATTATAATTGCTTTTTACAAGCTTTATTGTATTTGCAAGCTGTGAAAGTCCTTCCAGAGCATAAAACTCTGCAAGCATGGGGACAATAATCGAATCACAGGCAACAAGGCCATTGATAGTTATTGTTCCCAGTGCAGGCGGACAATCAATAAATATGTAGTCGTAATCTTCCTTACAGGTCAGAAGCTGCATTTTCAGCCTGTTGAGGCGGTTATCATTATTTGCAAGCTCTATTTCACAACCGGCAAGGTCTTCTGTTGCTGGAAGAATGGACACGTTTTCAAATTCTGTATTTATAATCGCATCCTGAATACGGATCTTGCCGGTAATAACATCATAGGTTGAAGCAGAAACGGACTTCTTTTTTATTCCGAATCCGGTCGTTGTATTGCCCTGTGGATCCGAGTCAACGCAGAGAACCTTCTTATTTCTCGAACCAAGATATGCAGAAAGGTTCACTACAGTAGTTGATTTGCCAACTCCACCCTTTTGATTGGCAACAGCTATAATTTTGCCCATGAAATCTTCCTTTCTTATTGTTATATATCTATTATACCACTTTTAAATGCACTTGTAAATACGATTTGAGATATTTACAAAAAAATGTTTCACGTGAAACAGTCTGAATTTGTTTCACGTGAAACATTTGTCACGATTTACGCTGTATTGGTATCCTTACACGATATTCAATGTAGTTTTCACTTTGTATTTTTCTGGAATCCGCTGATATTCCTGCGGCTTGCATTGTCTCAACAGCTCGATTTATTGTATTTACAAACATCTTTACATTTTGAAAAACTTTAGAACGTTTTTTGTAGCTTGACTTTTCTTTCTGGCAGCCAATGTAATCCTCTATTAGTTTTTCCGTTTTTTCTACATTCAGGGTATTCGTTATTATTTTATCAAGGATTATAAGCCTATCTTCTTCGCTGCCAAGCTTTAACAATGCTCTCGCATGACGTTCTGTTAGATCATATTTTAAAATAAGATCCCGTTCCTTTTCAGTTAATCTAAGTAATCGAAGTTTGTTTGCGATAGTACACTGTGCTTTTCCGAGCTGCTGAGCTGCCTCCTCCTGTGTTAATCCATAAATATTAATCAATTTCTCAATTGCATTTGCTTCCTCAAAAAAAGTAAGATCCTGACGCTGAATATTCTCAACGAGAGCAAGGATTGCAGACTCTTTATCAGTTATGTCATAAATTATACACGGAACAAAAGCAAGTTCACATAACTTAGCCGCACGAAGACGCCTCTCCCCTGCTATTAGTTCATAGTTATCATTAACTTTTCTTACAGACAATGGCTGAAGGATACCGTTTTCCCTGACAGAATCTGCAAGCGATAACAAATCTGCATCATTAAATAAGCAACGTGGCTGATTACTATTTGGAATGATCCTTGAAATTTCAATATTAACGACCTTTCCTACAACCTTTTCTCTTTGTAAATTAAAAATTCCTGACATTTTATGTACCTCACATTTACTTGATACAATAATTTTATCATGCGCCGGAAATATAATCTACACAAAAAAACCGCCTTTATTTTACACAAAAGCGGATGAAATGATATTATTTTTTCTTTTCAGAGTAATTTTTTCTTTATCTGACTGCTATTTCTGGGATATTTTGTCGGAGTTTGCGATATTTTTTTTATTTCAATTATCCGGCGTTCCTCAGACTCTAACGAATAATTTGTTTCACGTGAAACAATTCCGCCAAGCAATTCTATAGCATTGAAGCCAATAGAAATATCCTCAGACGGTCCTTTCATTGAAATAAATTCACCTCCGACCTTTACAAAGGGAATACAAAGCTCGCTAAGTAAAGACATATTTGCAACTGCTCTTGCACAGGCAAAATCAAATTTTTCACGATATTCATCTTTTTTTGAAATATCTTCAGCACGGCCATGAACAAGTTCTGCGTCAACCTCAAGCAAATTACAAAGTGAATCAAGAAAAACAATTCTCTTATTAAGACTGTCTAAAAGAGTAATTTTGATATCTGGCCTCATTATTTTAATTGGAACAGATGGAAAACCAGCGCCTGTACCGACATCGATCATCGTGGATCCGACAGGGATATTTACATGGTGTAAAATCATTATGCTATCAATAAAATGCTTAAAAGTATCTCGGTCGGATCTGTAATTGAAGTAAGATTCACATTTTTATTATATTCAACAAGATAGTCCGAATAATTGCAAAATTTTTTATAAGAGTTTTGATTCAAATCAAATCCGTATTTTTTAAATGCATCGCAACAAAATTCAAAATCAGGAAGCATTATTTTCACCTTTCTCTTTCTGTAGCCATACTGCAAGCAAGGAAACATCAGCAGGGGAGACACCAGATATTCTCGATGCCTGACCAAGCGAAACAGGTTTTACTTTATTTAATTTTTCAACTGCCTCAAGTCGTAAGCCATATATATCTTTATAATCAAGATTTTGCGGTAATTTTTTCTGTTCAAGCTTTCGCATTTGGTCAATTTGAGCGAGCTGTTTTGAAATATATCCTTCGTACTTGATTTGTAACTCCACCTGTTCTTTTACATCATCTGAAAGGTTCTCACGCTCCGGATCAATAAAAGCAAGATCATTATAATTTAATTGAGGGCGACGAACAAGATCACTTAGCTTGCATCCATTAGTTAAGGGGGATGTATGATAAGATATTAAAAATTCATTTAATTTTTCACTTGGACCAATGTTTATTGCACATATCCTTTCAATCTCTTTCTTTACAAGCTCCTCTTTATTTATAAGATTTTCATAGCGATCACGAGAGATCAAACCAATTTTGTATCCTATAGGAGTAAGACGCTGATCTGCATTATCCTGTCTTAAAATAAGACGATACTCACTTCGTGAGGTCATCATTCTATATGGATCAGAGCAGCCTTTTGTGACAAGGTCATCAACCAAAGTACCTATATAAGAGCTTGCTCGATCAAGGATCATTGGCTCTCGGCCTTTGATTTTTAGTGCTGCATTTATTCCGGCAACAATTCCTTGTGCACCTGCTTCTTCATAGCCTGAACTGCCATTAAATTGTCCTGCGCCGTACAATCCATTAATCTTTTTAAATTCGAGTGTAGGAAGAAGCTGAAGGGGATCGCAGCAATCGTATTCTATTGCGTATGCCGGTCTCATGATCTCCACATCTTCAAGCCCCTCTATTGTTTTAAGAAATGCAAGCTGAACATCCTCGGGAAGAGACGATGACATTCCCTGCAAATAGTACTCTTCTGTACTCAAACCCATTGGTTCAACAAAAAGCTGATGACGTGGTTTATCAGAAAATCTTACAATTTTGTCCTCGATAGACGGACAGTATCTTGGCCCTACACCTTCAATCCTGCCACTATATAATGGGGATCTGTCAAGGTTTGAAAGTATCACTTCATGTGTTTTACTATTAGTATAAGTAACATAGCAGCTAACCTGATTCTTAAGTCCCTCTACTTGTGTTTCAAAGGAGAATGGCACAATTTTTTCGTCTCCATCCTGACGTTCCATAATGTCAAAATTGATACTTCTCTTGTTAACTCTGCATGGTGTACCAGTCTTGAAACGGCGAAGCTGTACACCATTTTCAATCAAGCTATTCGACAAATACTTGCTTGGAAGTGCAGAATCCGGACCGCTTTCATATGAAACTTCACCTATATGTATCTTGCCTTTGAGGTACGTTCCTGTTGCAATAATAACAGCTTTGACAGAATATTCTGCCCCGAGGGAGGTTTTTATACCGGTTATTTTACCATCCTCAACAATTATTTCTGCAACTTCTCCCTGTTTCACAAACAGATTTTTTTGCTTTTCGCATATCTCTTTCATGTAATTGTGATACTTCACACGGTCTGCCTGAACTCTTAAACTGTGAACAGCGGGTCCTTTTCCTCTGTTCAGCATACGACTTTGTATAAAACATTTGTCAGCTGCCTTGCCCATTTCGCCTCCAAGAGCGTCTATCTCACGTACAAGATGTCCCTTGGCAGTGCCGCCAATTGACGGATTACAGGGCATATTCGCTATTTGATCCAATGATATCGTAAACATTACCGTCTTGCAGCCAAGCCTTGCTGAGGCAAGTGCGGCCTCAACTCCGGCGTGTCCTGCGCCTACAACGGCAACATCAAATTCTCCCATTTTATATGACATAAATAATCCTCATTAAATTGTTTCACGTGAAACATTATTTTCCAACACAGAATCTTGAGAACACTTCATCAACAACTGCGTTTGTGATCCGCTGTCCTGTCAGCTCAAGCAGATACTGTTCAGCCTCATCTAAAATGACATTTACTGCATCCAGCATTTCTCCATTTTCAATTGCCTCGATTGATTTATCAATACAATCGATCGATGATTCGATACATCTTTTCTGCCTTTCATTGGCAGCAGAAACAGAGTTGACAGTGTTCTCGTTGATCTGAAATATCTCTTCGATCTCTCTTTTAAGGTCATCAACGCCTTGATTTTCCTTAGCAGAAATATATACTATATGTTTAAATTTTTCTTTGATTGGCTGAATGTCAACTGTCTGACCAATGTCATTTTTATTGATAACAGCCACGCATTTTTTATTATTAATTTTATTAATTAAATATAAATCGTCCGTCGTGAGAGGACAACCTCCATCAAAAACAGCAATAATAAGTTCGGATGAACCTATCATTTTTTCAGCCATATCAACTCCTATACCCTCTATCATATCATCAGTCTGATGTATGCCGGCTGTGTCCGAAAGGCGAAGCACAATATCTCCGATACTCACAGACTCCTCGATAATATCACGGGTAGTGCCGGCAATATCAGTAACAATACTGCGGCTGTATCCGCTCAGGCAGTTGAAGAGGGTAGACTTACCAACGTTTGGCCGGCCAATAATAGCAGTCGCAACTCCCTCACGGAGAATACGTCCGCAGTCATAATTTGCGATCAGTCTGCTGAGCTCTACACGTATGTCACTGAGCTCAGAGGACAGATTCTCCGGCTCCACGGCGGGAATATCATCCTCGGGATAATCAGCCCACGCTGCAAGATCACCAAGCAGCTTCATCAGTCTTTTTGAACATTCATCAGCCTTCCTGAATGCAGCTCCTTCACGGAGATTCTCTGCCATTTTAAGTTCTCTTTCGCCCTTTGCAGAGATTATATCCATGACCGCTTCTGCCTGTGTCAGGTCGAGCTTTCCGTTCATGAAAGCACGTTTTGTGAACTCTCCCGGGCCGGCATTTTCTGCTCCGTTTTTTAAGAGAGCGCGAAGTATTCTCCTTGTGACATACAGTCCGCCGTGGCAGGATATCTCTGCGGTATCCTCACCGGTATAGCTGTGAGGAGCTCTGAAAACGGTCAGGATGCAGTCATCGATACGCTCGTCACCGTCATAGGCTGTGCCGTATGCACAGGTATATCCGCCCATATCAGCAGCCTTTTTACCGCTCACCGAACGAAATACCCTGTCTGCAACATGGAATGAATCCTCACCTGATATTCTTATAACTGCAATACCTCCGGCAGCCTCCGGCGTCGAGATAGCAGCAATAGTTGACATAAAATCACTCCTAAAAAAACAACGGCAAAAGCTGCCGTTGTTCTCGTTATTCAATGGATCAAAGCTCGATCTTTCCGTAGAGACCGCCCTCCATAGTGTCCTCAGGCTTTGGTCTCTTGTAGTCCTTCTCGAAGCTTGTTGAGAGATCAACGGATCTGCGCTCCATATTTACCTCTCTGTCGTGGTTTCTTCTTTCACCGCCACGTCTGTCGTTTCTTCTTCCGCCTCTTCTGTCATCACGGCGTCTGTCGTTCTTTCTCGGATTAGTAGAAGAAATGATGATCTTTCTGTAAGGCTCCTCGCCGACTGAACGTGAGGAAACGCCTTCGATATTTGAAATAGCAGAGTGGATAACTCTTCTCTCATACGGATTCATTGGCTCAAGAGGCTGTGAACGGCCTGTTCTGAGAACAGACTTTGCAACCTTTGCAGCAAGCTGCTCAAGAGTATCCTTTCTCTTGCTGCGGTAGCCAAGGCAGTCAATGGTGATCCTGAAGTAATCCTTATCGCCCTTGTTAGCGATTATTGAGCAGAGGTACTGGAGTGAGTCAAGAGTTTCGCCTCTTCTTCCGATGATAGTACCATTATTATCGCTTTCGATATTGATAACAGCGCCGGATTCATTCTGATAGATAGTGAACTGAACATCGATATCTATTGCTCTGAGGATGCTTGTGATGTAATCTCTTGCAAGCTTTACCTTTGGGTGGATCTGAGATTCATCCTCAATGAGAGTGAAGTTGTCGAGAGAGAATTCCTGCTCATCGTTCTCAGGCTCATTATTTTCAGGAGCAGCCTCAGTGCTGACAGTCTCCTTGATCTTTTCTTCGGTCTTTGTGATCTTCTCGGCAGCCTCTTCAACAGGCTTCTTTACCTCTTCGACCAGCTTTTCGACCTCGGACTTTGCTTCCTTCTTTACGACCTGCTTTACCTCCTCAGTCTTAACGGCTGCGGCAGACTTTACAGGAGCCTTTACCTCAGTAACGGGCTTTGAAGCTGCTGCTGCCTGAACGGGAGCATCAGCAACAGAAGCCTTTACTACAGCTTCCTTCTTGCCTATGCCGAACAGACCTTTTTTGCCCTCCTCAACGATCTCAAACTTGATCTGCTTGTCCTTGCCGAACTTTTTAACGGCGAGAGCCTTGGCCTCCTCAACGGAATCAGCCTTAAAAATTTCAGTCATATTTATACCTCCTTAATTAAAATCAATCATTATCACCATTATCGGACTCATCATAGATGTCGCCGTACTTTTCAGCCATACGTTTTCTGGCTTCTTTTATCTTATCTCTGTTGTACTTATTCATTTCTGAACGGGAAGCCTTTTCGCCGCTTGACTTCTTCTTAGTACCGCCTGCCTGCTGATTAGCAAGCTCCTGCTGTTCCATCATTCTCTGCATGAATGTCTTTTTCTCGGGATGCTTTTCAGCATAGAGACGAGCCTTTTCCTTTTCCTTCTCATTGATAGCTACAGTACGCTCAGGAGTGAAGTACTGGTTGAGAGCGAAGGTTATAACGAATGAGAAAAGTGCGGACCATATCCAGTAGAAACCGATACCTGCCGGAAGCTTGAAGGCAAAGTAGATAGAGAGCAGGGGCATGAGATACATCATAGCAGTCATGCAGCCTGGATTCTGCATATTTGGATTTACCTTCTTCTGGTGGATCTGGCTGTAAACAGATGAAATAAGCTGAGCAAGACCGGCCATGAACGGGATCATAGCAAGTACGATAGTCTCGCTGTTCCATGAATCAGGGGAAAGTGAAGGGTATTTTGCAAGGTTAGCGCCAAGGAAGGTGAACTTGTTATAGAAGTCGTCAACTTTCTCGGCAAAGTTGTGGCTGAGACCGGTAAATGCATCATAATGCTTATCAAGCATTTCCCTGATATAGAGCTCACTTCTCAGGTCTCCGGACTTGAAACTGCCCTTGCTTCCGATATCCTTAACACGAAGGTCAGAAGCGATCTGAGCAGCCTGCTTTCTTACATCCTTAGGTATACGAAGGATATGTGTGATCGGCTTATACACAACGTCGATAACTCCGAATACAAGGAACATCTGGATGAAAGCGGGGAGACAGCTTCCCATAGGGTTGATGCCTTCCTGGATATAGAGCTTCTGCTGTTCCTCCTGGAGTTTCTGCGGATTATTGGAATAACTTTTCCTGAGTTTTTCCAGCTTAGGATTAAGCAGCTGCATACGTGCAGCGTTTTTCTGTGTCTTATAGTTTTCCGGCAGGAAGATGAGCTTCGTGACGATAGTAAATATGATGATCGAAAGCGCATAGTTTCCGACCAGATAATTGATAAACTGCATAAGGTATCCGAAGGGGACACCGATGATATCATAAAGTGCGTTCAATATTCATCCCTCTTACATTTTATTGTCTTCGTCATTGTTCATGCTGTTATTATGGACAGAGGCATAATCTATCTTCTTATATCTGAACGTAAATTTTTCCGGAACGGGATCTATCCCGCCAAGTGACCATGGATTGCAGCGGAGTATCCTCCAGGCGGCAAGAAGAAAGCCTCTGAAGAAGCCGAATCTCTTAAAAGCACCGAAAGCATAATTGCTGCAGGTCGGATAGTATTTACATTTTGCAGGAAAAAGGGGAGATATGCATTTCTGATAGAATTTTATCAGACCAAGAGCTATATATCTCATTTTCCCTGTCCGGACGGCTTGAAGCTGCGGAACATCTTATTGATCTCAGCGATGCCGTATTTCTCCATATAACCGCAGTACTCCTGAGACTTTATCTCACATATCCTGCTTCTTGCAACGATGACTATATCCATACCAATAGGCATATCCTTCTCATAGAGACGATAGGCAAGGCGGATAAGTCTTTTAGCTCTGTTGCGTGAAACGGCATTGCCCACCTTCTTGCCAGCGGTGATACCGAGGCGGTTGAAAGGTCTGCCGTTTGGTCTTACATATATGACCGAGTATTTTGAAGCGGAGTATCTGCCTTTTTTATAGAGTGTAAGAAAATCCTTATTATCGTTCAGAATTTCAGTATATAGCATAATAACACCATAAGCATACCATACTAACAAAAAAGACCACAAAATTTTAGAATTTTGTGGTCAGCCTCGTCAGTGAGTTAATCTTGCTCTGCCCTTAGATCTTCTACGAGCTAAAACCTTTCTGCCGTTCTTAGTAGCCATTCTCTTCATGAAGCCGTGCTCCTTCTTTCTGTGGAGCTTCTTAGGCTGATATGTTCTTTTCATTATAAGATCCTCCTCTCTTCTCAAGTGATATGTTAAGGACCGCAGCTTCACTGAAGCGCAGATCCCGATATGCATATTTCTGCATTACACTAAAACATTATATATTAAAAAAAGGGATATGTCAAGTGCTTTTTTAAATTTTTTCGGCAAAAGCCTTAAATTCATACTATTTGCCAATATCCTTATAAATGTCAACGAAGTTTTTTCACTAATTTGTCAGGGAAAAGGCTTAAAAAAGCGGAATATCCATTATATTCGGGAAAAACTGATATATCTCTTTTGTACTCTCAACACAGTGTTGAAAACTGCTGTTTAAAACATTTTTCAATGTTGAGATACATCCCCGGCAGATCTTACTAATATGTTGAATCAACGGAAATAAAAAAGAAATCAACAATATTTTGCACGCTGCGATGTGTTTTGTATAGCTGATAAAGGATACTTTTCCACTGTAAAACTATAATTCAACAGAGTTTTCAACAATATGTCAAATTGTGTGTTGAGAAGAGGTGTATTTTCTAAATCTTTATTATATAAAACCGCTTGCATTTTAAACAGCCTTATGTTATAATATACTATATATTAATATAGGAGAGTGTTGTTTTTTTCACTCATTTATAATTTTTGTACGGAGGTAAATCATGAATTCGTTTGAGGAAGTTTTTGAAAAAGTTAAGAATTACTGCCTTGAAAATAAAAAAATACCGGAAATCGCCTGGACAACCTGGCTGGATCAGATGAAGCCGGAGAGCTTCACCCCTACAGAAGCTGTTTTCTCCATTCCTACAGACTTCCAGAAAAATATAATCGTATCAAAATACAATGAAATATTAAAGGACGCCTTTCTTCACGTCATCGGCTTCAATATAGATCTTGTTATAAATGTTGAAAATAATGATTCGGAAAAGATAAAGATCCCCACTGACGACGAGCTTGAAAAGAAGCACGCTGAGCTTGAAAAGTCCTATAAATTTGCTAATTATGACTATACCTTCGATACATTCATAGAAGGACGCTCCAACGAATTCGCACTTGCCTGCAGTAAATCAGTAGCAAAGAACTGCGGAGAGAAGTCTGTTCCGGACTATAACCCACTCTTCATCTACGGACCTTCAGGAATGGGCAAGACTCACCTCATCACAGCTATCGCAAATGAGGTCAGAAAGAATCACCCTGACTTCAATATAGTATACGTTACCAGTGAGACCTTCGGAAGCGATCTGGTAAACGCTCTCAATACAAGCCATATCTCCAATTTCCAGGACAAGTACCGCAATGCTGATATCCTCCTCATCGACGATGTTCAGTTCTTTGCCGGAAAAGAGCGTATGCAGGAGGAGTTCTTCCATACCTTCTATAAGCTCCATCAGGAGGGCAAGCAGATCGTTATCACCTCAGATAAGCCCCCGAAGGAGCTGCTCACTCTTGAGGAGAGACTCCGCACACGTTTTGAAGGCGGACTTATCGCAGATATCTCCGCTCCTGACTATGAGACAAGACTTGCTATCATAAACAGAAAGTCTGAGCTCCTTGAACTGAAAATGCCCAGCGAGGTCGCTGAGTTCATGGCAAACCGCCTTAAATCCAATATCCGTCAGCTCGAAGGCGCAGTTGTCCGCCTAAAGGCTCTCAATCACTTTGCCGGAAGCCCCATAACCATATCCATGGCACAGAGCGTTATCCGTGATGTACTTACCGATGAGCAGCCTATCCCGATAACTGTAGAGAAGATCATCTCAGAGGTATCTACAGTATACGGCGTATCCGCTGACGATATCCGCTCAAATAAGCGTTCTGCACAGATATCCATAGCAAGAAAGGTCGCTATATATGTAGTAAGAGAGATCACTCAGATGCCTCTCGCCTCTATCGGTACAGAATTCGGCGGCAGAGATCATTCTACCATCGTTTATTCAGTAACAAGCATCTCCGAGGGAATGGAAAAGGATTCCAACCTCAAGAACCTTGTTGAGGACATAATCAAGGACATCAAGGACAAGAGCAAGGTTTAAACAACGAAAGTTTAAAATGTTGAAAACTCTGTTGAAAGAGTTAATTCCACACAGTTTTCAACATCGTGTTTAAAACAATGTGGAATCGTATCCTGTAGGATCATTGCTCATACTGCCGCAAATAATCCGGCAAAGAAAAAACTTTACCTGACAGGTTTGAACATTATCACTTTATCAACAATCAACAGCTTTTTGAAAAAAATTCCTGTCCGGAAGTGATTCAACATATCTGTCCACTTTTACAGGCTTTCAACTCAACAGTATTGAACTGATTCCACACAAAAGCAAAGCTCCGCCGGAGCTTCCAACAAATTCAAAAAATTCACAACATCCTCATGTGGACGCTTTTTCAGCGAATCACAGAGGATCGTTGCCTGTTTCAACTTTTAGACAGCCTCTACAACAACAACAATAAAATAATCATATCTTATCCTTAATAAATAATTCTTTTCTTATCATATCATAACTTCTTATCATATCCTGCGACGAGAGGCTGAAGGCTGTCCGTGACTGAAGGACAGTACTTATATATTTTTCTATATATCCGGAGGTATAAGACCAATGAAATTCATATGCAGCAAATCAGAACTCAGCGAAGCTATCAGCAACGTGTCCAGAGCAGTATCTCCAAAGTCAACTATAGCAGCCCTTGAAGGAATAAAAGTCAAGGTCTCTGATGGATTTGTGGAGCTTACAGCCTATAACCTTGAAATGGGTATACGTACATCCATCAAGGCTGATACAGAGGGTTCAGGAGAATTCGTTGTAGGCACAAGACTTTTCAGCGAATTCACAAGACGTATGTCCGGAGAAGATATCACATTTGATGTTGACGAAAATCTCGTTATAAATATATCCTGTGATGCTACACAGTGCAGCTTCTCGGCAATGTCAGCCGATGAATATCCTGAACTGCCGGTAGTTGATACAGAAAGAAGCTTCACAGTAAAGCAGACTGTTCTCCGTTCAATGATAAATCAGACAAGCTATGCAACATCCACTAACGAGAGCAAGCCTGTTCTCACAGGTGAGCTTTTCGACATCTGTGAAGGCAGCTTCAATATGGTTGCAATTGACGGCTTCCGTCTTGCAATAAGAAGCGAGCTCACTGACTGCAAGGAGCAGTATCACTTTGTAGTGCCGAAAAAGGCTCTTATCGAAGTCTCAACTCTGGTAAAGGATGACGACGAGAAGCTCTGCACAGTATGCACCAATGACAGGCATATCATTTTCCAGATAGATAATGTTGTAGTAATATCAAGACTTCTTGAAGGAACTTTCCACAATTACAAGCTCAGTATCCCCAACGGATTCAAGACAGAGGTCATCATCAGCAAGAGAGATTTTGCTACCTGTCTTGAGCGCTGTTCACTGCTTATCGATGACAAGAACAAGTCTCCTATCCGCTGTGAAGTCGGCAACGGCGTTATGAAAATAAGCTGCAAGACCGGCATAGGAAAGATCAATGATGCTATATCAGCAGATATTTCCGGGGAAACAGTTACTATCGGATTCAACAACAAGCTCCTGCTGGAAGCTCTGAGAGCTGCCGAGGGAGATAAAGTACGCATCCGCTTCAACGGCGCAATGAAGGTAATAGAGATACTTCCGCTTGAGGGCGAGAGCTATATCTTCCTTGTAATGCCGATACAGCTCAAGAACTGACATGATCTACAGGATATATGGCCACGCCAAGGGCGCTACGATTTTTTCAGTAATGACCGGGATAATTTCTTCGGTGTGCCTTATAGCAGCATTTCTTCTGACACTGGCGCTTGTTTTCTGGAAGCATATTCCTGAGAAGATACTTGATCTGATAGATCTGAGCTTCGACAGATCATGGATATGGGTGGATGTTCTGCTCATAGTAATAGGCATACTGTCGGCACTGGCCTCGAAATATATCTCAAAGAAGATCGCAGAAAGGATAATCGCACGTAAAATAAAGCGCAGCGTGGGATTCGCATACAGATATACCCTTGATAATCCCTATCTTTTCAGATATGCAGCATCTCTGAACAAGGAATTTGCCTACAGCTATTACCTTGACAGGGATAATATAGTCAGAAAAAAGGAAAGAAAAACACGAAAGATCCCAAGGGAGCAATTATATGGCAGAGAAAAATATAAAAATAACCACTGAATTCATAAAGCTTGACGCACTTCTGAAATTTGCGTCAATGGTAGGTTCAGGCGGAGAGGCTAAGCAGCTCATTCAGGACGGACAGGTGCTGGTAAACGGCGAAGTCTGCACAATGAGAGGAAAGAAAATACGCTCCGGCGACAGAGTAGCTCTCGGCGGAGAAGAAGTGGTAGTAGAGTGATAATAACCTATGCGGATATAGACGGATTCAGGAATCTGTCCGGAATATCCTTTGCTCCCGATCCTAAGTACAATATCATCGCCGGCCCTAATGCACAGGGCAAGACAAATCTGCTTGAAGCGATGTGGATACTTTCCGGCTGCCGCAGCTTCCGTGGCTCCAAGGAAAAGGACTATATCTGCCTTGACGGCAGCCGTATGTCCTCAAAAATAAAGCTGAGAGACAGCGTCAGGGAACAGAAAATAGAGTTTGAGATGACGAGAAGTGCTTCCACGCCCAAGAATATCCACCTGAATGGTGTGAAGCAGAAGGGCACAAGAGCCCTTTTCGATGTTTTCAAGTGTATAGCCTTCATTCCAGATGATGTTGAGATAATAAAGGGCTCTCCCGAAAAGCGCAGAAGCTTCATTGATATGGCAGCTTCTCAGCTCAATCCGGTATTTGTGGTACATCTGAACAAGCACAATGCCATTATGAACCAGCGCAATGCCCTTCTTAAAGATATATCCCAGGGCAATTCACCTGCTTCAGTCCTTGAGATATGGGACAGACAGGCTGCCCGTGAGGGAACTATCATCTCATATATGCGGAATGAGTATATCTCAAAGATAAATCAGATATGCGGCAGACTCTACCGCACAATATCCGGCGGAAATGAAGAGCTTGAGCTGGAATACCGCTCGAATGTCTTTCGTCCGGAGGATTTTGAAAAGCCTGCCGATAGTCAGGCTGAGGAGCAGTATTACAGGAAATTGCAGGATACCTCAGAATACGACATCCGCACCGGTTCTACCCATTCCGGCGTGAACCGTGATGAGATAATCATAAAGATAAACGGAGTAAGTGCCAGAGATTACGGCTCTCAGGGACAGATCAAGAGTGCAGCTCTTGTGATGAAGCTTGCACAGGCCGAGATATTCATGAAGCGCTCAAAGGATGCTCCGGTAGTATTCCTTGATGATGTAATGGGCGAGCTTGACGAGAACAGACAGCGATTCGTGCTGGATATGATAAAGGATATGCAGGTATTTCTGACAACTCCCAATGAGGGAGCGCTCCTTCCTGAAATAAAGGGAAAGCTCCTGTATATCAGCGGAGGCAGGATAAGCGATGAAAAGAGCGGTATATCTTCATGTGGGGAATAATTACTCCGTAGACGTAAGAGATATAGTGGGAGTTTTCGACATTGAGAATACAACTGTTGAAAAGTGTACAAAACTCCTGCTTGACAGAGCTGAAAAGGAGCATAAATGCATCTATACCACCTATGAAATGCCGAAAAGCTTCATAATCGTGATGAAGGACGGCAGAGAAAAGATATATATATCACAGCTTGCTGCAAGCACCCTTAAAAAAAGACTTGCCGAAGGGGGCGGGATGTAGTGGAGTATTATGAGGATGAAAATGTAATTGAGGAGAGAAAAAAAGGCAAAAAACTGCTTAAAACGATACTCATTACCGTTATTGTTCTCTTTGCTCTGAGCCTCATGATCTATAAGATATTCATTCCGGTGGAGTATTGGTATTTCAGCAGTAAGCGCATCCAAAAAATAGAGAATGAATATAAGATCAGTCTTGACGATACAGAGCCAATACGCTACTGGAAGCCGCTTCTGGCACAGGATACTATCTCCCGCTTTGATTTCTTTACTGATGACTATGAAGAAGTAATGGAAAGCTTTCACGGTGAAGACATAACGACAATCAGGAAGTATAAGGACAGCGGAAATATCGAGTATGAATGTCATGTTGAGGACGACCATTATTTCAAGGTGATATTCAAGAAGTCGGACGGAAGATATAAAGGTGAGCTCACATATTACAGGGATGATATGAGATCTCATCCGGCAGAACAGACCGAAACAACATCATCAAGTGCAAAGCATAAAGTTTCTTCCGGCGGAAGACGATAACAGATATGTATGAGAAAAGAAAGAATATCAGGCTCATAGGTTATGATTATTCCTCAAACGGAAACTATATCATAACCATATGTACGAAGGAAAGAAAAAGATGTCTGTCAGAAATATCTGTAGGGGAGGCCGCCCTCGGTCTCCCACTGACAGAATTAACAGATATAGGAAAGATAGTAAATGAAAATATAAAAAAAGATCAGTCAGATTTATGAAAATGCAGATGTTATAAAATACGTCATAATGCCTGACCACATACACATGATATTGTTTATTTCGGATTTCTATGATGAAATGACCGGGAGGCCGGGGGCGGCCTCCCCTACAAAGTCGGTCCCGCTGATAATCAACGGACTGAAAACCATATCTACAAAGCAGATAGGTTATTCTGTATGGCAAAGATCCTATCATGACCATATCATACGCAGTGAAAAAGAATTATTGCATATATATGATTATATCGATAATAACCCTATAAATTGGGCTAATAATATATTCAACCAGAATATTTGGAGGTAACTCATGAGTCAGCAGAACAATAACTATGACGAAAACGACATACAAGTCCTGGAAGGACTTGAAGCGGTGCGTAAGCGTCCCGGAATGTACATAGGCTCAACAGGTCCCGGAGGACTTCATCACCTTGTTTATGAAATTGTGGATAACTCCATCGATGAGGCTCTTGCAGGCTACTGTACAGAGATAACCGTTGAGATACTTGAAGGAGATATAATCCGTGTATCTGACAACGGACGAGGAATACCTGTTGGTATCCACCCGAAAGAGGGTATATCTGCGGCTACAGTAGTATATACCATACTTCACGCAGGCGGAAAGTTCGGCGGCGGCGGATATAAGGTATCCGGAGGACTTCACGGCGTTGGTGCGTCGGTAGTAAATGCCCTTTCCGAGTGGCTGGAGCTCACAGTCAAGGACGGCGAGCATATCTGGTTCCAGAAGTTCCAGCGTGGACACTACGACGAGGAGCTGAAGATCATAGGCGATACCACAGAGACAGGTACCAGCGTAATGTTCAAGGCTGACGGAGAGATCTTCGAGAGCACTGTCTATGAGTACGAGGTGCTTCTGAAGA
>ERZ795051.2889-NODE-2889-length-18482-cov-15.978618_pt1 | contig 18482 bp, 11 predicted proteins | sample MGYA00375135_ERZ795051 | MGnify/ENA primary metagenome ERZ795051 (study PRJEB30180, sample SAMN05720222) | activated sludge metagenome | isolation source: Anaerobic digester | place: Japan | collected 2015-05-26 ... | reverse complement strand
GCGCCTGCTTTGGGAGCAGGATGTCGCAGGTTCAAATCCTGCCGCCCCGACCAATAAATATTTAATATTATTAATTATTATTTCTTTTTATTCCCGCGGTAAACTCGCGGTAACTCAATTATCTTACCGCGGTTTTCCAGAGCATTAAAAATCCTATGTGGAATGCGCCGGACGTATTTTCTTGTCATGTCCATGGTGGAGTGTCCGTATATATCTGAGACGGTTTTAAGATCAACACCCTCATCAAGTAATTGGCAACCTAAACTGTGTCTCATTGCATTTTTTTGGATGATGTTTATTCCTGCTGCTTGACACGCCGCTTTCCAAATTTCACGCATTTTGCGCTCGTGATAAGGCCGCCTTCCATCATACGTAAACAGATAATCTGAAAAGGACGGACGGTTTGCCTTGAGGATTTCTTTTGCCCTTGTTGTCAAGGGTAGGTGACGGATGCGATAAGTCTTAGTGGTTTCTCTTAATTCCCATTGTGAGAATGATCGCTTAATCACAAGTTCATTTTCCTCTATACAATCTTTTTTTAATGCCCGGACTTCGCCGACACGCAGGCCGAACTCCATGCCAAACTCAAATATCGGGCGGTGTTCTTCCTGTATGGCTTTAATGACCTTTTGCTGTTTTTCATAGGTCAGATATTCGGGATCTTTTTCCTGGGTTTTAATCAATGGCGGAAATACCGGTAACTTCTTGATTACGCCATCTTTAAGCGCAAAATGCAGCATGGCTTTCAGCGCTATTAATACAGCATTATTCCACTTTGCCGAACAATCAAGGCTCTGTTGTATTTTGCAGAACTTGGAATAATTAAGACTGGTGATAAGGCAGTTGTCGCCTAGTATCTCAACGGCTTTTTTTATGGCTGAACGGTGGACTCGCTTTGTATTGTTGCAGGCAGTTGACGAATTGAGCCATGTTTCAGAATATGCTTGAATTGTTAGGGGCGAATCCGGCAAATACACACGGATGTCAAAAGCACCATCGTCTATTTCGGCCCGGATTTTATTGAGTAATTTTTCGGCTGTTTTTTCGTGCCAGATAGGTTCGCCGTTGTAGCGGTATATTTTGTAGTCTTTGCCCTGCCAGTATATCCGGACATAATATCGCTTTGCTCTTAGGTCATATTGATAAGTGCCTGACATATAACCACCCGTCAGGGTAATATTGATTTGCGCTGTATTTGTCAATATATTATTCTGTAATAATTTTTTCGTCATAGGCCAATCTGCGTTGCATTTTCATTTCGCCGAGCAGAAACTGGATTGTGTGTTTGTTCGCCATATCGGGCCTTTTGCTTGGTTAGGATTTGTTTTGCGCGCAAAAAAAACCCTGAGATCACCCAAGCGTTAAACGCCTCGCAATCCAGGGCTTTAATTTTTTATGGGCCTCACCGGTTCACCACGCCGGCGGCTTTTTAGTTATTTTTATTAAAGCATATTTTTTATAAAATGCAAGTCAGTTTTGACGTTTTTGCCAACGGCTTTTGTTGTGCTGATTTTTCTTGCATGATATGCGGCGTGATTTCTTCGACGGCACTGATGCGCACTTCATCGTCGGATTTGGTTTTAATCCAGAGCTTGCCGTCTTTGCGTATAACCTTAATTCCTTTGATTATTTGTGCCAGTTGTTCGGTAAGTTCCTCCAGCTGCGCTTCGCCCAATACGCGCGCCGGTTCGGTTTGGCTTTCCGCGGAGAGTTTATCTTTCCCCTTGACAAGATCATAATCAAATAGTATCTTACGTTTAAGGCCGCGGATGGCAGTTTCCACCTTGGGCAAATAGAGCCCTCTGGTCAGAAACCATTCACGGCTTTTCTTTCTGTTCATATAGAGCAATCTTTTTTCTTCTACCTGCTCATAAAACCAGTGATCACTATCTTTTCCGTAAACGCTAGCAATTTCATTAACAATATGATGTTTTTCAGTTACACCAAGATGAATCGCGGCAATGACAGTTTTTCCTTCGTGTTGCAATTCTGTCATGACTACAAAGCTTTTAAATGGCCCTTCTGGATTTTGGCCTTTAGAAGCAAACACCATGATCGGATCGTTTAATTGGTATGGAAGTTCTTTTAATAATTCAATGGACAATGAATGTTTATCTTTTGTGTCTTTCCGGATGGCATCTTGTGAAATAACAACAGGCAGTTGCTTTGCACCTAACCTCTCAAGCACATAAGGAGTTTTACCTACAGTAAGGGCAATGTCCTTTCTCAATTTCCCGGCCTGATAATCGTCAAGTTGTTTTGCAAAGGCCTTGGCTTCGGCGGCTTCTATGGAGAGCGTGATATCTTTACTGGCGGAAGAAAAAGTGCCGCGATTGCCGGTAGCGGATTTGATTTGATTGGCCTCAAATACCATGTATGATGTTTGCGGCTCTTCTTTTTTAAATTTATCCTCAATAATATCCCATAAGTCTTGCCGTTCTTCATTATTAAGTTCGGCGAAGGGCATACCAAAGGCTTCCTGTGCCTCGGCGTCGAGTTGTTTATCTTCGGTATATCCTTGTTTTTCGCGGCGAGCGAGCATTTCTACCCGGCCTGGTATCTCGTGTTCGTTCTGATAAATAATACCGTCATAGCCTTTTCGTTGCAGTGTTTTACGCAGTGCAGTATTGCCCTGCACGTTGCTTTTGACGCCGGTGGCGCGTATTTTATCCCATTCGGCGGTGGTAAGATATTCTGCTTCTAACAATGCGCGGCCCAGAGATCGCCAGCCCCATGTTCCGGTGTCTGCGTGTAAATATATCGGGTTTTCTATTTTTAGATATACCGGCATAATACTTCCGCCTTCCTGTGATAAACGGAAATTTCTGTTTCCCCAGGTCTTTTCATTGGCCTGGGCGGCGTTGCCGAAATGAAAACCGATATCGCGCGCCAGGGATTTGCGTTTGAACGTGCTGAAATTCTGGCGCGTGCCGTGATAAACTACCAGCGGTGCGCCGGTTTCATCCACTACCTTTGAATTTCCAAACCACTTTTTAAACGCTGGCGTTTCCGTCTGCGCTTCTTCCACCGATAATTTCGTGTCGGGCTCTATCAGTGTGGCGGCTTCTTTTTCCTTGACATTTTCATCGGAAATGATATTTTCTTTTCGGAATGCCCCTTGTCGAGAGCCAGGGATCACTGAGGCAGGGGGAGTCGGATTGGGGTTCCCCTGGGATCGCCCAAGCCCATCTCTTTCCCATTCAATAACCATTGCTTCCTGTCTGCCGGGCCTTAAATATGGAAATTGTGTAACAAGGCTGCCTTGGAAAGATTCCTGTTCAATTACATTCCCGTCAGGGGCCACGACCACCATATGCTTAACTTTATTGTTGTATGCTCGGACATAAATTCTATTTCCGGCTTTTCGGTCAACCAGCCGGACAGCCGCGTTTTTCAGCGTTTCGGGGACGTTGGGCAGCCATTTGGCTTTTTCGATATGGATTCTGTCTTTTTCATTATCCCATGCCAGGTGCAATGCCCGGCTTGAAATATATCCTTCTTCCGGATTTGCCAGCAGGATTTCAGAGCCATCAGCAGCCGTGATCTTTTCCGGCCATGACCTGTATTCTTCGGCAACTCTTGTCAGAATGTCTTTGTTTGTTCCTTTGACGTCAAGCTCCGCTGGTTTAACATCATCAATCGGCACATCTGTTTCTCTTAGCTTCTGGCCGACAGCAAAAATCGGCTGTTTGGCCTCGATAAGGAAGGGGTATAACGGTTCGGGAATATTCGCCGTGTCTTTTGTCATGCCTTTGCGGATGTATAATCCGGCCTTATGGAGCATGGTTAAGGCTTCGGCGTTGGTTTTGGCTTCCAGCGTGTCGGCCAGTGTGTTCATGCCGATATTTCTCAGCAATGTCTGAATAGTCGATAAGAGCCGGTCAGCGAAGGTAAACGGCTTATTTTCCTGCGCCATTTTCGCCATTGCTTCTTCGATTGATCTGTAATAATATTCTTCGTCAGTCATGCCGGATTGTTGCTGAAAATCGGCATTATCGGCCTTCCATTGTGCCGCGTATTTTTTAACGAGAGGATTATGCTCATGGATATCCAGAAGGGCTTTATCCAGGGCGGGGCCGAAAAAGCCCCGCAATCCGAAGTGTCCGGTAAACTCGTGAAAAATTACCCCGTGTGCATCTTCCGTGCCCGTGATGCTCTCAGCCACGAGGAATATCTTGCCATCATGGAAAGCTCCCTTGGCGTCATCGGGCGCATCAAACGGAAGCTCGGCTGTCGTATTGACGATGATAAAAGATGGCATATTGGCCGCGCTGGCGGTAAGTTCGGCGACATGCTGCTCAAGTTCTTCACGCGATAACGGCTTTTCGGTTTGCTCCACTTCACCGCGGGAATACATCTCCACGCCTTTGTCGGTTTCGCGGGTTTGTATCGTGTTAAAAAGATAGTCAAAGGCGTCTTCTACTGGCGCGATTTCCTCGTCGTAAAGATACGGATAGCGGTTATCCATGCGCTTAAATTCTTCTAGCCTCACTATATTTGCCAAATAATCATTTTGATAGCCCTGTTTGTTCATCTTTACGATAACATAATTTTCAAAAGACCGGGCGGCGCGTTCGATAATACGTGACCAATAATCACTTTTAATTAGTGATGATCGGGCAGACATTGGTGATTCGTTGAGAACATCGACTAGACGCTTGAACGCTTCGGCTACTTCCGGTCGGACACCTTCTACTTTTGTCCAATTATCGGGGTTTTTTATTGCGCGGCGATTTAATAATTCTTGATAGCGCGTTTTTGAGAGTCTTGTCCCGGATTTTTCCTGATAATAGGTTTCAGGATTATAGGTTATATAGCGGCTCTCTCTACTTTGCCCGCTGCCGCGTTGGCGCTGGAAATAATTATCGAGCGCATGAAACCATTCGTGGGCCAGCGTGCCCGCGCCGCGTGTTTTAGTAAAATTAATTACCAGCGTATCCGGTTCAAAATGCGCGGCGGCCCACCCAGAGCCTCGTGAGCCGAAGCCCAATCCTAGTGTGCCGTGGAGAGATATCGCTTTCGGCGGGATGCCGATAATCTCGGCCAAATCCATCATGCCATCGAAGGCCTCGTTGAGCATGCCTTGTCTTTCCTGTGTATTTTTTCCCTGGGCTACCCAGTTGCCGAATTCCACGCCGCGGAAACCAAAGGTATCCAAAAATTGCTGTGGTGTTACATCTTGGCTGCTGCGGTGATCCTTACCTGTGCGTGGGCGGTTTTCTTTGTGTCTAACGTCTTCTTTTTTGACGTTTTCCATCTCTTTGATAGTTTCCCATGCCTGCCATAATTCATCGGCATGTTCATCAAGATATTTACGGGCTTCTTCTACCGTCTTAAACTCTTTGAGTCTGTGGTATTGGGGATCATTTTTTTTATTAATGAAATAATTGTTTTTTGTTCCTCTGATTTCAAAACTTTTCCGAGGATCATGCCCGGATTCAGACATATTGGTTAGGGCTTCATTGACCAAGGGGGTTGCTTCTTCAACGCTTTTCGCCATGAATCTGCGGTATCGCCCATTGATTTCTACCGCAACATAAGACGCGGGGACTTTTTCGCGGTTGACGTTATACTCATAGGCATCGAGGTAATCCCGGACTTCTCCAATTTTATTCCATTGTTCCCGGTCAATATTTTCCAGTAGGCGGACTTTGGCAAAAAAGTCTTTCAGGGCGGGAAAGTTTTTTGCGGTGTCCAATGCTTTTTGCCGGCTGAATTTTCCGCTTTCTATGTCGTTAAACAAATCAGTCATCATGTTGCGAAACATCTTAACTTTTTCCACCCATCTTGCGACTTTATATTTTAATTGCGGTTTTGCGGGTATTGCGGCGCGGGCGGCGCTGGCGAAGGCGGCGACAAAATTATCTTCAATCGCGTCCACTTCTTCTTTCGGCCAGATTTTACTTAAAGGTAAATTGGCAAGGTCGGCGTCAGTATATTCTTTTTTGAATGCGGCTGAGCGATCCTTACGCGCCCCGCCTAACTTTTCACCAAAATCCTCAAGCGGCAGGGCTTCCGGAATGTATTTCGTATTGACAGATTCTTTTGATGGCGCTATAATATTATTAACAAGGCTTGAGTTTTTAGTCTGACTTCCGGAAAGGCCCTCCGGTTTGCCCACCTTACCTTCGGGTATGTTGTGAGGAATATGAGGAAGAGGCCGCCCTCCAGACTGAATGATTCGAGCCTTTTCTTTTCTAAACTTTTCAAGATATCTATCTGCCGTGTCTCTATTCATTTTCCAGAAATTCCAAACAATATTGTCGTTTCCTTCTTTGGTAATCTCTACAATAGAAACATAATCCTTGCCGTTTTTAAGAATAAATAAAACGCTATTTTCCCTATATTCTTTACCATCAATAGCAATGTTGGGCAGGATTTCAGTAGGCTCATTAATTGTTTTTTCCAGATAATCAATATCATGATCGGTAAATTGTTCGCCGTGAGATTTATCTATATAATCAATAGTTCTCTGTGGGATAATGACGTTACTTGCTATTGTTTCAATTCCTAACTTATTTATTTCTTCGGCGGAATCTTTGGATATTTTTCCAACGACATCACCATCAGAATAGCGGCGAATACCGGTTGGTTTCTGCTCTTTCAGTTCTTCCCCTACATCTTCGGTGTTGACATGCTCATTTGAAGGGGCTATATTATTATTGCTTTCCTCCATGCGCTTTAAGGAGGGTTCAGCTTGCTGAACGGCAGGGGACTGCGCACTTTGCCAAAGCATTTTTTTATTTTTAACATACCCGCTTCTTGACGGGAAAGCGTTATTTACCGTGTAATAATTACCGTTTTCTTCAGGAACGAGTTCAACAAATATTATTTGCTTGTTCCTGCTTGTTTTTGAAAGAAGAAGTGTTCGGCCTTTCCCTTCATAAATTTCCGTAAAACCATTTCCTACGTCGTTAACAAACGCTTGGACGCTTTCATATCCAGCTTTTTGAATATGACCAAGGTGATTGCTTTCGATATATTTTAACTTTTCCAAGGTAAGCCGGATTGGAGCGGCAGGTCGTTTTATTGCTTTTGCGGTGTCTTCAGCGATTTTACCAAAGTCGATATTTCCGGCAGGAGAAGAAACAAATTTCCCTTTCATGTCATCAAAGAGCGAGGGTGTTTTTGTTCCGGCTTTGGCCGGTTTATTTTTCAATCCGGTCGTGGCGGTTACGGATTGCGGGATTGTTTCTTTTTGCGTTTGTGGTAATTTACCGCGATATACCAGCACGCCGTCGCCTCCCAGATCGGTCAGCACGATAGCGTCTTTTGGCAGGTTGACTTTTTCGGCTACGTCTTCGCCGTATCCATAAAGTTCGTTGGCGGTTTCTTTGTCGCGTGTTACCCATACAATATCGTCAGGATCGGCTTTGCCCAGATCAATGCCCAGCTTTCGCGCGGCTTCGATCCCTTCGGCCATTTCTTCGTTGCCCAATTCTTCTATTTCAAAATTGATTTTATCGAGCGCGCTTGTTACATTATTCATTCCCAGCGTGTCGGTTTCCACGCGCCAGGCTTCGCCCACATAGGTATCACCGGGGTTTTGTGCTTCCTGCCATTTGACTTTCGGATGTTCTTTTAAGTTTGGTGCTTCTTCTTCCGCCGTTTCCGTTTTTGGTTTCAATCCGGTCGTGGCGGCCACGGATTGGGGCAGTTTCTTTGTTTCTTTTATTCCGTCCGCAGCGATTTGCGCCGCGTCGCGCTGGGTGCTGATTTTTCTTGCTGCAGTTTTGATTGTTCCGGCTTTTTCTCTGCCGGCGATTGTTGGCGTGAAACCTTGTATTCCGGGCGATCTTCTGTTTCCCCGGTCAGTATCTTCTCCTCTTGTATCGGATACTCCATTTGGCGTTGCGGAACGTGCTTGCCCGCGAGTATTTTTCTTATAAACAAGGAGTGCACTTCTGCGAGCCTCGATCTTAGATTATTTGATAGCCGAGAAGAATTATTCAAATCAGCTTTTGCGCTTTTTTTATATTTATTTTTATCTAGTGACTTTTCTTTTGCTTCGAAGTTAGATGAAATAATGAATTGAAATAATGTATTAGTCCACGCTTTTTTATCAGTCTGCTGAAATTTTTGCAGGATCTGCGGATCCTCTTCAGTTTGTTGCTTCTTTATTTTTAAAAATGCGTATTTTCTTTTATTTTCATAGGTGTCCATTATCTGCTTGTCAATTTCTTTTAAGAATTGATCTAGATGACCTGTTTTCTTCAACTTTTTGTATCTTTTGGGGGATTTATTTCTCAGCGTGCCTTCTATTAACTTGAGTCTCCAATATGAAGAAACCATCGCCATAGTTTGGTTCTCCTCTTTAAATATACTTTATAATAATGATTTCAATTTCTGCTCAAGTAAATATATTAAAATATTTATGTTCTATTTTATAAACTTCACTTACCAAAATCAAGTATCACGAAAATTCATACATCTTGTTAAATTCGTCAATAAATTGGCTCAATTTTCTTGTATTAGTATCACGCCACCATTGTTCATCTTTTGTAAAAGCTTGTAGATAATTAATCCATCGTCCTTCTGTGAAATTTAGCACATTGTTTTCTTTTAAATCAAATTTTAGCCAGTCAATCATCTCTTTCGCAAATATTGGAATATTGCCTTCTATGCTTATCTGAAGATAATCACCCTCAAGATCATCATTCAAATCTTCAATAAGACGTGACCATTCTCCTTTTATTGTAGGTGACGTTGGATTCTGAGCTAAATATGAGCTATGTTTATCAAGAAGGGTTAAACATAATTTTTCGATATCAAATGCGGAATATTCTTCAGGCATTGATCCATTATCATCAACAAAACTTTCGTAATATGCATTAAGATCAGACCAGTTAATTGCTTCATAATGTTGGTCGATAAGATTTCGAATGTCAGAAATTATGTAACTTTTGATATTTTGAAAGAGAGAAAATGCATTTTCTCCAATACTAATGATTTTATATGAACCAACGAAATCCATATCAAATTCAATTAAAACAGCATGAGTGTTTAAATTATAAAGCATGGCATTATAATTAAGGAACTAGATATACCGCCTCGTTGTGTTTTTTAGGAGTTCGATGTTTACGATTTAACCTCCTATGAAATATTAACAACAAACATAAACATCGCTATTTTATTATATTAATACGATGAACATTAAGAAAGTTTAATCACTTTTTTGTTACCCAACATTGAATACTTTACCAATCCACAATATTCCAATATAGCACATACGTAATTGCCACGGGCCAATTTAGATTGCGTTGATTCACGTATTAATTGATCTGCGCTTTCATCAAAAGGGACATTGCTATGTGACGATGCAACACGCAGCCATTGTATTTTTTTATTTTTAAAAGCGTCTTCTACAGTATCAAAGCATTCTTTGACTAAAGGAACCTCAGATTTGCCACTTTTAATAGTGATTTTTGACGGATCTTTTTTATGAATCCAAAATGGACGTTTTTTATTTCCGCCACTAAGTCCGCTTCCTGGTGTGTATATTAAATCACTTTCCTTTATGATTTCGTAAACTCCATTCCACCATGACATTGAAGCCAACCTATGATTTAATATTTTTTAAAACCCCTGCGGGACTAAGCCCAAACTATTGATTGATTCATTAACCATTTCTAACGCTTCGTGAACTTCCAATACTTTTTTGTAGTCCCAATATTTAATTCTTGAGTTTAAATTCGGAACTTGCTGGGCATGCTTTCTAATTTTTTCTAATTGGGAAGACTCTGATACAGCAACAACACCTTGCACGGCCGGATTATTTAGTGCTTTTAGTAAATTAACAATTAGGCTGTCTATGCTGCCTTTCGTCTGAACTTCAAAAACATAAATAATTTTACCCATATTACCAACTGTGGATTCCCAAACAGTGTCAACTTTGGAACCATCCGCTACTTTTTTCTCTATGCTGCATGTAAAACCTAGCCAGGTTCCAATATCAGACAACTTGTCACGGATTTCATCATGAATAAAATCAGATGTTTCGTCATTCGTTATTTCAACGCTTGGCATTTCTTTAACAGCCTTTGTCTTTGCGTATATTTCCGTAAGGTTATCTTCGACTTGCAACTCATCCCACATGAAATAATCAGCAAAAAGTAAATTCACATCAAAAATCCCTGCTTGCTTCATGGCTTCAGCAATTTTTTGAGTTTCATCTGATAATTCCTTATATTTTTTACCGGTCAGCTGATAATCGTAACGAGGCAAGTATTTTACACCGAGATAATTTAAGGCAACATAGGCGCGGCGATTCCAAACCATGCACTCATCAGGATGAACGTGGCAAAGAATTTCGCTAATCATGGCCGGGCCAAAGCCTTTAATATTTTTTCTAAAACTATCCCAACGGTAGATCAGCGGTTTTGGACCCCATACTAGATCAGCAAGCTCATTCTTTAGTTTGCTAAAACCGTTATTTTGAAGCATTTTATCCACAACATATTTCTTGTTGCCCCAAATTAGCATTGCCCATAGTTTGGATATGTAACTATACAAATCATCTTCAGTCATGGACGATATCTTTTCTTTCGTCCAAGATTGATAGAAATTAATTCTTTCCTTGCGCTCGTTTAAATCGTTATTGTGTTTTTCCGGGTCTTTCTTGAGATTATTTTTATATGATTCGATGTGCTTTTTTAGGAGTTCAGTGTTCACGCATTAACCTCCCATGAAATATTAATAACGAATATAGCCGTCACATTTATATTACCTTATTATTTAATGCGAATTCATTAAATCCCATAAAATTAAATAACAATATTTAACAACGTTATGACAATCTTTTTCTGGATTCATATTACCGTGCACAAGAATATTTCTTACTTGATATATTATTTCAAATAAACCAGCAAAAAACATCTCATAATTACTTGTTATATAGATTTTATCAAGTTTACATACATTCAAAGCGTCATTAGCATTAACAGAACCACCTACATTTATTCTTGGATTACATACCAAATTTATAACATTTGTAGGATGTGAATAATCTAAAACGGCAGAGCAAAAAGAGCATCTGCCTGTTCTCTCAGAATGCAGGTCTGCCCGTTCAAGGGCATAGTGTAATTGTTCAAGATTACTTCTAAAGGCAATTCCATCTTTTGAAACATCTTTTATTAATATTTTAAATTTTGTTAATAGAGAGTTTCTGCCAGTATAGTCTGTCTTAATTTTGTTTATTAAATCTCTATCGTATGATGCTATTTCTGCATAGTGAGAACGATACCATGAATTGCAGGCCAGCCACAGATTTAAAAAAGGGGCAAAATAATCTATTGAAGCTTTTTCGATCCATTCTTTTTTATAATCAGGCATTTAGGGACACTCCAATTTTATTAACTTCTCGAAGGATCCATTTTTTAGCCGTTGTTTCGTTTCTTTCAATCGCTATTTCCACGCCACACTTAGCGATGTTGAGAAGATGCTTTGAAATTGCTTTTGCGTTATACATTTCCGTGATTTTCTTTTTAATATCTTTTTGAATCCCAGCAGGTAAGACTGGCAGGATAATCCGTTTAAATTCATCGTCTCCAATTGCGGTTAAGATCGTGCCAGAGCAACCCTTTTTAAGTTGCAATTGACCGACCGGCGATTTGAGCAAAACAAGCAGTGTCTCGGAATTTATTTCTTCAGAATTAATGACGAAGAAACCCGTTGAGCATAATGCATTGTCAAAATCTTTAATAATCAAGGCGATGCTCGAAAGCGATCCTTCAATTGTTGAAACGATGACATCACCGTCATTAACCTTGCGTCTTGCCCGGGTAGGCAACTCTTTGCCCAAAGTCTCAATAAATCCGTTTATATTGCCATTGGCGGAGATGTTCGCAAGCTCGATATAGCGGTATGTCACGTCGTCTTTAGGTTGAAAGTTTTGATCCTTAACCTTTACTATCTCGGCCAACGGTTTATATCCTTTTTTGTATTGTTTGATGTGATCCACAACCTCATCGTATTTTGGCTGGAAGTATTCGGCGTCAATACGTGAGGCGTCTTGAGATTCGGAGAATTTCTTGACGAAAGACAAGCGATGTTTCGGCTTCCAATTCAAAAGGCCAAGCTCGGAAAGAAGGGCATCTTCTGCTTTCTTGTAAATTGCCTCACTACCAACCAATGATTTGATTGATTTTGCATATAGTTTTGCAATGGTATTTTGAAAATCCTTCGAGGCGATAAAAACCAATAGCCTTTTTAATTGCCAGATAAAAATATGTTGTTGAATGCTGCCGATGGGTAAACGTTCTGTTTGGCTTTTGCCATATTTACCATTGAGGAACACAGTCAAATAATAAGGATTTATTAAATCGTTTGTTTCGATCTTTGCTATATCTTGATTTGAATTTATTGGATAATTCCACGCAGGATCAGCAATAGCACAATTTCCAACCGTCCCGGACATGGTAAGCATTACTATTTCTGGCGTAACGGCAGATTTGTTAAGTAAGCGATGCGTTTTGTAATCAATAAAAAGAACGTCTGAGAAATCAACAAAGCCCTCTTTTATGTCCTTACAGCGAATAAATGGAATGCCTTTATCGACAAGAACCATCTCATTACATAACGCATAAGCCCCAAAGCTCTTAATCGACCGGCTAACATCATCCAGTAATTTGCAATTAACTTTACGCAAGAGCTTTTCGACTTCCAGAAATTCCGGTCTGTAATACTCTGCATCAAGCCGTGTTCCGTGATCTAATTTATTATAATTAACACATGATATTTGCATAGCCTATTTCCAGAAACTCAACTTTTCCTTATTCGCCCAGTTAATAAATGCCTCAGCGATGCCGTCCGGAAGCTCGCCTTTGTGATTGTGCAAGTCATGGTCAACGATCAAGTGTCCGTATTTATCGAGCTTGGGTTTGCCGTCACCGTTTGGGACATAAACATAATCACCAGAAGTATCTTTGCCTGACTTCTCGGAAACCGCAAAGAAGATTGGATAATCGTCTTTTTTCGGGCAGAGCTTGTCATCCCACTTTTGCAGGAATAACACACTGGTCTTTGTGCCGGTATGCGGCTTAAAGGTATTGCCATGCAGGCCCACAACAGCGAGGATTCTCGCTTTTTCTGAGATGAACTTCCGTATATCTTTATCTGAGGTGTTATTAAATCTTCCTTGAGGTAGGACAATAGCTAAACGACCACCGGGCTTTAAGAAATCAAGATTGCGTTCGATAAAAAGAATGTCCCGTCCCACCTTTGACTTTGGTTTTTTCTTTTCGTTAAAACCAAGATCGTATTTGTGGATAATATTCGACTCTTTAATATCTCCAGCAAATGGCGGATTGGCCATGAGAAGATCAAAGAGAAATTCCTTGTTTGAATTGCGCTCTGCCTTTAACGCCTCAAGGCGGTTGAATCCTGCCCCATACGTAGACAACCAATCGCGGTTATTCACTTTCTCGTTCCAGCGGTCATAATCGAGCGTGTTAAGATGAAGCACATTTGTTTCGCCATCACCGGCAATGAGATTAAGCGTGCGGGCCACACGCACAACCTTTTCGTCAAAGTCAATGCCGAAGACCTTTAGCACGTCGTCTTTTTCTTCAGCTGAAATCTCGGTATTTTCAAACAGATGGCCGGTAAGCTGAAAAATCGTATGCACGGTAAACCCGCAAGATCCCGCAGCAGTATCAATCATGTATTCACCGCGCTTGGGGTTAAGCATCTTGACGCACATATCAATCACATGGCGTGGCGTGAAATACTGGCCTTTTTCACCTTTAGAAGACTTACTGACCAAGTATTCGAATGCTTCGTCAATAACCTGAAGATTGGAATTAAATAATTTTACATCTTGAAGGCTGGAAACACAGATTGACAAGTGCGATGGCGATAAATCAATCTTACTCTCATTTGGAAAAACACCTGGCCACTTTCTTTTTGCTTCATCAAACAACCTTTGAATCTTTTCTTTTAACTGCGCGTCTGTTTGGCCGGTATTTCTAAATTCTAAAATACGGAAATCGCTGTCATCTATATCTTTTAATATTTCTTTTAGCTTGTCAAAATCATTAACCTCATCATCCTTCAGTTTTTTCTTAACGGCTCGATCAATAATAGTCTTGTCATCTTTGCTTTTAGTCTCGTCATATAGTTTCGTAAAAACAAGCTTGAATACTTCCTCAAAAACATCCACACCCGCATTGGCAAGAACTTCATCCTCCATGTCTTCAATTTTTTGTTTTAGAGTGATTCTGTCGTTTAAAAGCGTATCTTTGACTATTAAATCTCGCCACGTGAAGCGCTCCTTGAGTATATCTTCAAGAGTTTGATCTGATTTAGGAATATCGGTGATTTCTTCGAAGAAGTTTGGATCTTTTCGGTTGTAATGGGAAATTTGACTTCCATTTGTCCAAACAGCAATTGGCGCACCAGTAGCGTTAGTATATGAACGAAGCTGGCTTTTTCCGTCTTGAAGTTTGGGCTTTTTGACTTCTAGAATAATATATTCAACATTAGGACGATCTTTATCAAATACAACAATGTCAGCCGATTTTACTTCTCGTCCAAAATGGATTGCATGCTCAAATGCGATTTTGGATTTTGGATAGCCATATTTCTTTACCAATCTATTCGTATAGAGCTGACGGACAACTTCCTCAGGTTTAAGCTGAATTTCTTTTTCACGTATAATGCAATTGATAAAATATTGTTTCTTGCCTTTAGATTTTTTTTCAGTAATTTTTCTTTCTAGCTCCTGCAGTTCTTTGTCTGAAAAAAGGCTTAAGCCATAATTTGAATCGCGGAGTATTTCTACTAGTAAAGACATCTTAACCCCTTTCCTAAACAAATATACCTTTAAATATTTAATATTATTTTAACTGTTTCCAGTAATGATTATCGATACTTGGCTGTTTTAAATAATGCGCAGTATAAACGCCGATTTTAGGCGTGTCAATCTTAAAAAACTTTTGAGTAAATTCAGGTAGGATTTATGTTTATTAAAATAAAAAAGTTATCGAATCAGGCGCACCTATCTCTTTGGCGAGTGTGGTGCGCCTGTTCTAAGATCTTATATCGTTCGTCAGCCTTTTAAAGCATCTGGCTTATTAGCTTTTTCAGAAGAAAATAACTTCCTAGGCAATTATTTTTCTTCTGTGGCGGTGCGCGCTAAATATTCGCCAGAAAGTTATTTGCCTTCACTTTTTGACTGAAGAACGCTCTTTTTTGCCTTCGCAGCAGGACTTAGATTTAGAGAGTCGTATATTTATAATGCCGAAGGCTGCATTTTAGCCTGATGCGTGTCCGTGTCAGTATCCGGTCGCATCAGTTGCTTTGACACAATGCTGAATTGTTCCGGCAATTCAATTATCTTGTGCCATTTCTTAATCTCGATTTACCCGAAATCACCGAGGCCGAATGACGGTGTGTTCGCCTGCGCATAGCGAGGCCGGCATCCGGTGTGTTCGGTTATTTCCGGTATCGAGAATGCGAATTTCATCTCTTGTGCGCACAAGCGAAGAAGCTCGCATTTCATGATGTAATTATAACACGGTTTTTTATTTTCGCAGTGGCTTGATGAAAACTAGAATTCAAAACTGTTCGTATTTGTCCGTATTTGTCCGTAGGTGTTCGCGGCGCTAGGAAAAAAAACTTGACAATATATTTTTTGTTGCCGTTTTTTGTATAAAATATTTTTAAGAAGCGGATTGATTTTCAAAAAACTGCCGGATCAAAATATTTTTTATTCGTTCTCTAAAGTCTTTTTCTCTACCGGACAGAACAGGGCGCTTATCGCAGAATATTTTATATCTAAGCCGGAATTGTGAAATCGTCACTATTGGTCTATTTCATTCTGAGTCTGGTTGCCATTTTACATACCCCGTAAAATAATAAATTTTGGTCGCTAGAGGTTTTTACTGGCCAAGGTAAGGGTCAGGGTAGGGTAAGATAAAGAACGTCTTAAAACGTAAAATAAACGCAAAATACGGCTATACCCGATTCCCTGTATTAATTTTTTTAGACACAGAATGCGAAAAGTTCGAAAATTTTCGAAGGCAATATCATGTGACGGGGGTGGAGTCCCAGGTCTCCCGGTTTTGATTTTCGGGTTCCTACGTGTGGTGGCAGTGGTGACTGGAGCGGCAACTGTGCTGATCAACTGCGATACGCAGGGTGAAGATTAACGCCGTCGCTGGGATCGCGGGTTCATCGGTTTGATATGGGTAAGGGCAAGTGCACCAGGTTACGGCGTGGTCGCCGATAGATAACGGCGCACACTCAGGCCATGCCAGTCAATGCTTCTAATGCGTATTTTAACATTACAAACTGATTAACTACTCAATAAAAGTTAAAGAGTATAAAAATGGTGATTATCTAATGTTATCCGTGTCTTATCCTATTTTAACCGTTATTACGCCCAAGTGTGTCGCCTTATCTCTTTAACTAATCATCATAAAACAGGCATTTTTTAATCAGTTTTGGCGATTGTTTTCCCGGCGCCGGGCCGGATCGGCAGTCAAAACAGGCCAAACCTATTCAAAAAGCTAAACACTAAATATCATTACACTTTTCCACGGAAGCCCCTGGCCCCCTGCATTTCCGGTAAAAACCGCTGAATGAAAGTCTTTGGATAATGAATAATGACGGAATATAATAAACTCCCAGGATCCTGGTTGATTAAAAACTTTTAATTATTCGCCTACCCATCGCCATTTTATTCAAAAAAGACCGGTTTACCGTTTTTTCTGTTCTAAATGGATCTGTTATTCACCCTATACCTATACTAGATTTAACCGCGCGCACGCGCGCGATAAAAAGCAATGTGCAATAATTTGTATATTAATAAAGCCAAAAAAACCGGTAAAACCAGTTAAATATATAATATTACTAATATAATACCAAAAAAAAAACCGGTCAAAAACCGGTCTAACGGCTAAAATAACCGGTATTTCACCATTCATGAACAAAATATAAGCGGGTTACGGGTGCAGGGAAAGACAGGTTTTCGATAACCGGACTCGTTTTTCGCCGGGTTTTTAAAATCGGGCAGCGGGTGCGAGTTGCGAGTTTTTGGGTGGTCTTGCAGCTTTTCCGACGCGTTTTTCACGTTTTCCCTGTTCTTAATTGATCTGGTATTCACTCTATACCTATATTAGTCTTAACCGCACGCGCCCGCGCGATGTAAAGGAAATGTGTTATTTTATATATATTAATAGAGCAAAAAAAACGCGTCTTTCGAGTCATGCTATTAATATTATTAAATAAAAACACTAAAAAAAAACGCGTCCAAAACGCGTCTTGTAATATAAAAACGCGTCTTTTAACATTCATTAGCAAAATATAAGCGGGCAGCAAGTGTGGGGAAAGACACGTTTTCGATAAACGGACTCGTTTTTAGACAGGTTTTTAAAATCGGGTTGCGGGCGTAGCTGGAAGGGCAAGAAGGTATCGCCGACCGGCTCGCGCCGACCGGCGATTTTTGGTTTTATTTTTTGGTTTTAGCGTCCAGTTTCATCAATTCGATAATCCGGGCGCGGATCGTCGTGTCTTTGGCGGCACAAGCGGCCTTAAAATCCCGGTGAATGCTCTTGGGCACGGCCCGGATAATCATTTGCACGGTGTCTTCTCCTGATTTATTTGGTGTTTTGTCCATTTCATTGATCTCCTAGTGTTAAATTTCATTTGCATAAACTTTTTTGATTTCATCAGGCTGAATGCAAAGATAGTCAAGTGTTTGTTTTTGCGTGGCGTGGTTATAGCAAACCATTAATTCCGGCAGTGGCACGCCGTAATTGACGTGCTGGACATGGCCGAATGTTTTGCGCAGCGTATGGCTGCCGTAGTTGCCTTTGAGATTGATTTCCGCGCACCATTTTTTCACTAAGTTATTTAGGTAGGGCACGGTCAAGCGCCCGCGTTGGCCGATAAACAAATAATCATCTTCCTGGTATGTCCGGGAAGCCAGTAGTTCGTTGATCGCGTCCACACATTTTTTATTGAGATTTATTTTCCGGGCTTTGCCAGTTTTGCGCTCAGTGATATCAATTTCACCCATCGGTTTCAGGCCGCGGACTTGACTGACCTTAATACTCAACAAATCGGACGCGCGGAGATTTGTGTTTATCCCCAGGGTAAAAATCGCCATATGTAACGGATTATCCTTGAGCAGTTTTTTGATTGTTTCGATGTCCTTCGGACTTTTTATAGGATTCACCCTAATTTTGCTGCCCGGATCCGGGCGGTTATAATTCTGACCTTTTTGCATTGCTCCTCCTTTGGCTGTCTTAATGATATACTATATATACTATTATATATAGTATATATATAAATGTCAAGAATCTTTTGTTGAATAAAAAATTATTTTAGACTGAAATAATTATCCGCTTTTTTAATAGACGACTAACGGTAAACTTGCAGTGAGTATAAAAAAAGATATTAATATCAATAACATAGCCTCAACTTTTGCAGGTTCAAATCCTGCCGCCCCGACCAGTAACTTATTATTATCGTTCATTATT
>ERZ795051.2871-NODE-2871-length-18545-cov-207.342293_pt1 | contig 18545 bp, 13 predicted proteins | sample MGYA00375135_ERZ795051 | MGnify/ENA primary metagenome ERZ795051 (study PRJEB30180, sample SAMN05720222) | activated sludge metagenome | isolation source: Anaerobic digester | place: Japan | collected 2015-05-26 ... | reverse complement strand
TCGCTCTCTTCCCTACTTTATGCTTCAAATTCTTATACAAGGTTCGTAGCAGTAACGAATACTTTAAGGAATCGGCAATAGCCCCTCAGCCTGCATTTCCCAATCTTCATCCTCCCAATCCTGGGCCATCAGCGACATAGCCAATAGAAGCGCACCGTTACCCGGCAGATACACGGGTAGGTCGGTACGCGGCAGCTGGGGATTGTGGCCATTCGCTCTATAGCTGTTCTTAGGCGTTTGCATAAGAAGAAGATCGATTGCGTCCTTCTCCCTTCCTAGGCGAAAAGCGGTCATGGCCATTGCGGGAAAATCCCAGCCCCAAAGGGATTCTAAATTCCAGGTCTTCAAAACCATATCCAGAGTATTGGACATTATGGTCTTGTCTACCGAAGGGCCTGGCAGCATCCCCAGGGCAAAAAGCATCTCCGGGTGGTCGGATGCAAATTGATCGTAGGTCTTGGGACAGTTCTCGTGTGCAAGATATGCATGCTTCTCCTTATCCACTGGAAGCAAAGCTAGCCTAGACGCCACTTCTCTCCATTTCGAGTTTACAGGCAGATCCAACATCTCGAAAAAATAAATCGCCGCAAATAAACTCCAACGCCAGTATTCCACCTCGAAGGGCGGATTGAGTGTATCCTCCGGCCTATGATTTTCCTGCGCAGGGATTAGAGGAGGCCCAAGATCATAGCGCTGTTTAGACTCGTTCCATTGGGCAAAGCTAGCCATGAAGTCAGCCGTTGCTTCGATGATATCCCTATATTCATAAAGGATCTGTCGATTCGGATAAGCCCTTCTTAAGAGCTCGATATACATAAGTGGATGAGGCTGCTGCCAGCAAAGAAGCGGCCCAATTGGCGAGGGACTGTCTCTTCCCGATGGATCGGTCATCTTTGGCCATCGAGCGCCTATATACCCTTGTTCTTGCGCTCGCTTTTTTGCGGAAGGCAGGATAGATCTATACCATTCGAAGCTTCGCTCGAATAACTCGGGTTTTCCCCATACGATGAAGTGCGCAGCATGCCAGTAATGCATCTCCAGATGAAATTTGCCATACCAGCTATTACATGTAAGCCCCGTCTCTGAAGGCGGATATGATCCATCGCACTGGATCGCGGTGAGATATCGGGAAAGAATTATCCTCCGCTCGAGCTCCATTGCCCTCTCGTCTCGGCTCTCGATGAGCTCTATCGCTCCACCGGTCGACCAGAATTCCTCCCAGTGTCGAGCAACCCTGTCGCTTATAGAACGAAATGACAATGGGGGCTCAAGGATTTTCTGTGGAGAGAATTGCGCTACTAGATCGAGCTGTGGGCCTACACCCGCAATAATAAATTCATGCTTGCTTTCCTGATGGATATATGCATCGCCTGTTGCGCCAGCCTGAATTTGAACAAAATAACCTTCGCTATCTAGAATTCTCTCGAGCGAAAGCGATTCGCCGTTCTCTTGCCTTGAATTCTTGCCATGTTCCAAAACAATGGTACTATGGCGCTTTTCGGCATTCCAATCGGAAGCATCGATTTCGTGCGAACCATAAGGAAAGGCGATGCGCACAGCAAGACGACCCTGGTCAAGAAGCGGGGAAAAAACATGGATACCCAATGCATCCACTTCAGGATCGCAGATAGTATAGACATCGACAGGCTGATCCTTATAGGAAAATCGGCTATGCAGCTCCCCTTTCCATAGATCGAGAATTTGTTCGATATCAGATATATATTGAAATTTCAGCTCTTTCCCCTCAAAGACAAAACCGACTCTAGCGAGATTAATCCTGTGCGGATTCATTCTAAGCTCATTGAATAACTCTTCTTGACCTGTTGGATCGGTCATATAGCCGCCAGTTTTTCTAATTGGATCGAAGTAGCTCAGCCTGAGCCTTTTTTCATCGCGAGAGCAATCTTCGCGTTCCGGATAAGAATGGAATCCCCATTGTGACATGGTGCAAAGGGGCGTTATGCCAGGTATATTGGAAACTAGACTCTGTAGGCCGGTGATATCCACGGTAAAGGCGAATTCGCCATTGCCTAACGATAGAGGAGAGAATGGATCATAGCTGCGAAGAACTGGATTATGTCTACGAACAAGAGAACGTCGGTCTATGGCCATGAACTATAACTCCTCGCCAATAAGCACAATATTTGAATCCGATAGTTCTATTTCTCGATAATGAAAGCGCTCATAAGGAGTTTCATTTGGGAAATGGTAAGCCAAGTACGTTTTCTCATCGAGACCGCAAAAAATCATGCCATGGCCACGTCCTCCTTCGACAAGGGGCTTCGATTCTTGAAGCCATGGGCCAATGAGTTTTCCTGATTGGGATCGAGCATATCCCATTGCATAGCCGGATTCCCCAATACTAGACCAGAGCATAAATAGCGTTCCACTCTTTGAACGATAGAGGAAAGGTCCATCGGTGACTCGGGCATCTTCTAGGCCTGATCCATCGCGTCTTTTCATTTTCTTTGTCCAAGATGCGTCCGAACCTCGGAAAAGCAAAATAGGTTCGGCTTCTAGCCTATCGAGATCGATCGAAAGAGGCGCTGCCCAAATTTCGCCATCATTTACCTCGATCCACTCTCGAGAAAAAACCAGCCAAGGCTGACCTTCTTCTTCCCAGAAAGTTCCATCTAGGCATTCCCAGCCCGATGGAGTCACAGGCTCATTTGAATGCACTAGAAATGGTCCAAAGGGAACAGTTGCGCGTAAAATTTGCGTTGCCCGCTCATGTTCAGGCGACTTGAAACTGGCAAACATGTAGTATGATTCTCTATACTTGTATACTTCTGGCGCCCAAAAATTATGGCTTGCCCAAAAACCCAACAAAGGTCTAAAAATAGGATATGGCCCCTCCCATTCTTCGAGGTTTTCGCTAATGTATGCGTCGAAGCCGATACCTGGCGCCTTCCAGGGGTCAGTATCGGTAGTCCCATATAGGCAATATCGCTTCTCATCTTGTAAAGGCAGCACGAATGGATCGCGTATTTGGATATCCTTTCTCTTCATGGCTTTCTCTTTTATATGTTGCGCATTAAGTCTAAATTCCCTAGATAATAGCATAATAACAGATATGTTTTTGGACGGCAATTCTATCCGATATTCGGATCTTTCCATCTTTTTCTCTTTTAGTGAACCAAAATAGCCTAAAGAGAAGAGTTCTTTGTCAATACAAGAAATAATCATGTTAGCTTCAAAATACAATTTTTCATTTTGCATTCGTCAAAAAGATTCTTAAGCTGAATATACATATTTTTATATATATAAGACGCTAGTTTTCAACATTTGATGTTGCCTTGAAATATCAATAATAGATATCTATTGTCAATATTTTACATGGTATTTTGCCGAAAGAGTTTTAATAATATAAATGCGTTTTTATTGATGAGTTTTATAGTTATCTATGGGTACCTAGTATAGGTATGTAGGGTTTGTAGAGTTGGAGTTGGAAACCAGGGAAGAAAAAAATGAACAAGAGAGCTAGGAAGAAGGCTATCCGCGAAAACCTGACATCGTATGCCTTCCTCATTCCATGGCTGCTCGGCTTTTTCGTTCTCACTCTCTACCCAATGATATATTCGTTTTTTCTGTCTTTCACCGAATTCAATATCCTTCAGCCTCCTAAATGGATTGGCCTACGCAATTACTTTGTAATGTTTATAGGAAACGAGCAGTTTCCGAGGGATGAGCGATTTCTCAATTCTCTTCTAGTTACGTTCAAATATGTGTTCATTTCTGTCCCTCTCAAATTGATATTTGCGTTGGGCGTAGCTATGCTGATGAACCGAGACCTCAAACTCATCCCCTTCTATCGAACTCTCTACTATATTCCTACACTACTAGGAGGCTCCGTCGCCATTGCTGCTCTATGGAGAAGGCTCTTTGCTGGAGATGGAGTATTGAATACAATCTTGCGCAGCGCTTTCGGCCTCAATCCACCGGCTTGGATATCGAATCCTAAATATGCTCTATATACCCTGATTCTGCTATCGGTATGGCAATTCGGCTCTCCTATGATTATTTTCCTCGCAGGTCTTAAGCAGATACCAAGAGAATACTATGAGGCTTCGGCGGTAGATGGAGCTGGCAAAATGCGACAATTCTTCTCTATTACCCTGCCCTGCCTATCGCCAATCATTTTTTTCAACCTTGTTATGCAAATGATCAATGCTTTTCAGTCCTTTACACAAGCCTATATTGTCTCAGGCGGACAAGGCGGGCCGCTGGATTCGACGATGTTCTATAGTCTCTATCTTTACATAAAGGGTTTTGCATTCTCCGAGATGGGCTATGCATCCGCCATGGCGTGGGTGTTGCTCATCATCATTGCAGTTCTTACAGCCCTTGCCTTCAAATTATCAGGTTCACTTGTCAGCTATGGGAGCGGAGAATGAAAAAGCACACTAGGAACTTGATAAACTCTATCATCACAAATGCCTTCATTATCTTGCTCGGTGTATGCATGCTATATCCTGTTGTCTGGTTAATCGCCGCATCATTCAAAGAGAGCAATACAATCTTCAGCGATCCTGGATTATGGCCAAAGGCCTTCACTCTGCAGAATTATGTCAAGGGCTGGCAAGGAATTGGCATCGTGGGATTTGGCACTTTCTTCAAGAATTCATTCATCATATCCGGGTTATGCGTAATTGCAAATGTCATATTCTGTTCCCTCACTGCCTATGCCTTTGCGCGGCTGAAATTTGCAGGAAGAAATTTTTGGTTTGCCGTGATGATGGTTACCATGATGTTGCCAACGCATGTGACTACAATCCCACGATATATCATGTTTCGAAAATTTGGATGGATAGATACTTTCCTGCCACTCGTTATTCCCAAATTCTTTGCTACAGATGCATTTTTCATCTTTCTGCTAGTGCAATTTATTCGAAGTCTTCCCAAAGAGCTCGATGAGTCTGCTCTCATAGATGGTTGCGGCAAATTCGGCATCTACACACAGATTGTCATGCCACTCACCAAACCAGCCTTGATAACAACTGTTATCTTCACTTTCTTGTGGACTTGGGATGACTTCTTCAATCAGCTCCTTTACCTTAATTCCCCTTCTAAATACACAGTTCCCATGGGGCTCAGGCTCTTCCTTGATTCCTCTGGTATCTCATCTTGGGGGCCTATGTTCGCCATGTCGGTTCTTTCTCTCCTTCCCTGCTTTATTCTCTTTTTCTCGCTCCAGAAGTACTTTGTGCAGGGAATTGCTACAACGGGTATTAAGGGATAGGCATTATATCTTTTCGATAGGAGGTAGATCATGAAAAAAACGGGTTTGGCACTACTCATTATTCTAATGAGCGCTGTCATGGTATTCGGGCAACAGCAGATAACAATTCGTTGGGCTTACTGGGGAAGCGAATCTCGAGTAAAACGAAGTCAGGAAGCTATAAACCTCTTTGAAGCAGCAAATCCGGGTATCAAAGTGAACCCCGAAATCTCGGGCGGAACAGGAGATCACTTCAATAAGGTCGATACGCAGCTTGCTGGCGGGAGCGGTCCTGACATAATTCAGATGGGCGGTAACATCAATGACTATGTCAAAAGAGGAGTGCTTCTTCCTCTGGAAAAATATTCGGGAACTATCCTCAACACAGCGGTGATCGATCCAAGCGCCATAGAATCCGGCACTATCGATGGACATCTGTATGGGGTCTCCACAGGAGTAACAATGCCAGCGCTTGTCTACAATAAATCGCTCATACAAAGGGCTGGTGCACCTCTGCCAAAGGTCTCCATGACTTATGAGGAATTTCGCAATTATCTTGTGACGCTCAAATCGAAACTTCCGGCTGGAGTATATCCAATGCAGGATATTGGAGCTCTTTCCTCTAACTCCACTCCTTTTGGATATTGGACTCGCTACAATGGCACTCCTCTATACGATGCAGCAACCAAGACCACTGCGGTAAAACCGGCGGACGCACAGAAGTATCTCGAGCTCTTCAAGGATTACCGCAACAATGGGCTCGTTCCTCCAGCTGATATCGCCGCGGGCTATGCAGAGACAAACGCCGACACATCGATGGTTATAGCCGGCAAGGCTGCCATAGGGTTTATTTGGACGAACCAGCTCGCGGGTTATCAGGCAGCCACGACCGATGAACTGTGTCTGATGGAATTTCCAGGTGCAGCGGCTACTAAAGCGCTATGGCAGGCTCCTAGCCAGTTCTACACAGTGAACAAGAATTCCAAGTATCCAGAGGCCGCTGTAAAGTTCATCAACTTCCTTGTGAATAGCCCAGAAGCAGCTAAAGTCCTAGGCAATGATCGCGGTGCCTCAGCCTCAGCAACCGCAAGAGCAGCTGGAGCAGCCGACATCAATGATAGGAAGGTTCTAGAATACCTGGACGTAGCAGGGCCACACTCTTCGAAAGAAACAGATCATGTGCCCAATGATACCGAATTCAACAGCACATTGTTCCTAATCTACCAAAAGGTGGCGTTTGGCCAGATATCTACGGCAGCTGGCGGACAGCAAATCTATGATCTAATTGTAAGGCTTATAAAGAAATGAGCCGCAATTGCTTTCTATAGCGAGTAATCTGGTAGATATTTCGCTGTCGCGCTTAGCATGCTTGCAAAAAGAGCCTCGGCTTCAGAAGGTGTAGCCGTCATTAAAGGATCATGCAAGAATGCAGGAAATGCCGCCCAAGCATCACGGCGCATGGAAGCGTGCAAAACTATATCTTGAGCAATGGCGTGTGGCACAACAAGGGCTTCGATTTGAGAGGGAAGTCTTCCCGCATCTACAGGCTGAACACAGTCGCACCAAAAAATAGCGTTGGTCTCTACGACCGCTCCCAATGGAAGCCCTTTTATCTGGCCATGATTTGGCAGATTGACATTCGAGACAAATGAACCTAGTCCGCAGAGAGCTTTTATGAGTTTTACGCCTTCTTCTCCAGAATGCTTCAGTTCGAATTGTTCTTTGCCTTCAGCGTAGCTCATCGCTTTTTTCTTGAGCTTCTCCGCATTTTCTATACGCCATGATACAGGTGTCAAAGAAAATTTCCATGATCGAACGGTCTCTGGATCTCGTAGATACATTCTGCCTGGCATGAATTCGGCAAGATGTCTATCGCCAGCTGCTGCAATTAGACCATAACGCCTAAATAGATCGAATTTAACACGCTCTGCGGATACAAAATAGGAATTGAGCCAGCTCTCGCTCTCTGCCCCTTCGTATCCAGATTCGAAGTGCTCTTCTACAAAAGCTCTATAGTGAGGTATGAGATCCACTGTGCCGAACGATGCCCGATCTATCCATGTGAAATGATTTATTCCAAGCACATTGACTTCGATCTGCTGCATAGTGGCATTCTTAGCGTCCACTATACCCTCAGCTCCAAGGCGTTCGCGAACCATTGCAGCCAATAGCCTACGTGTCCCGAATACTTCATGGCAACAGCCAAAAGCCTTGATATCTGGGAAGATTTCGTATAGTGTGCGGAGGCAAAGAGCCATCGGATTTGTATAATTGACAACCCATGCTTTGGGACAGAATTCGCGTATCGCCATTCCAATCACTTCATACATTGGGATAGTCCTGAGCGCTCGCACAATCCCGCCTGGTCCTGTGGTATCGCCTACAGATTGGTAAATTCCATATTTTTCGGGCGCATGAACATCTGAAGCCATTTCGGCAAAAGTCCCAGGAAGAATAGAAGCGATTACAAAATCCGCACCGCGTAAGGCGCTCTCAAGATCTTCTGCTATTTCGTATCGCCACTTTCCAAGCACATCATCTCTCTCTCGAAGAGTATTTCCAATTCTCGCATTTATCTCGGCTGCTTCTTTATCGATATCGTAGAGCCGAACGATTCCTCCGAGCGATCCTTCCAAAGCGAGATCGCTCATCAGGGTCCAAGCCCAACCACGCGAGCCTCCACCGATATAAGCTATGACGAGATCTAATGGATTATCGTTGTCCGCAAAAGGAAAGCTGTTTTTTTCATTATCAGAATCGAAAAAGCAGGAAGCATGATTTGCCATTTTTTATTCCTTGGATAGAACTCAGATCTTGTTGCCCAACAATACTATATTTAGACCTAAATGAAAAGGATAAGCTAAAAATAATCGTGGATAAAACTCGCGCCACTAAGTTAATCCAGCTCTATGAAGATCGACGAGCAATAAGAGTTGGCGCCAGTTTGACCATGCTTGGCTCTGGATTGCGACCATCGATGCGCTCGAAAAGCATAGTCGCACCGAGTTCTCCCATGTATTCAAGAGGCTGTGCGAATGTAGTGATAGGAATTGGCCAAAAAGAGGCAAATTCACGATCATCATAGCCAATTATATGTAGATCCCGAGGAATTGAGATTCCAGAAGCGAGAGCGCGGTTTATAGCTCCTGCTGCCATATAGTCATTTGCGCAAAAGACTGCATCCAGATCGGGACAAGCCTTCAATAAGGCATCAAAGCAATAAGAGCCGGATTCTGCACCAAAGTCTCCATGTACTACCCTTTCTGAGGCATCGAAAGGAATACCACATTCTTCCAGCCCTTTTTCGAAACCCAAAAGGCGCTCTTTGCTTGCAAACCTGTTTTCAGGACCAGCTATCATGGCAGGATGCCGAGCGCCTTTAGAAACCAAATGCATCGCAGCCTCCTTCCCACCCCCGAAATCGTCTGGATGGAGAGATGGAATGGTAGGATCAACGAAAGTGTTTATTGTCACCAAAGGTATATTGGAAAGATCGAAAGTTTTCGGGCTTATTTCCTGACGCACACCATAAGCTATAATGATGCCATCGACTCTTCGCTTGCGTAAGAAATCTATACCCTGAGCCAAATCATAATTAAAGCCGACGCCGCTTGTAAAAAGCAGAAAACAATTCTTCTCGCGAACTATTCGTTCAACACCATGAATTATTCTTGCGGCAAATACTTCTGTAATATCAAAAGCAAAAAAACCTATAACCCCCGTGCTCTTTGTTCGAAGAGCACGGGCGGCAGGGTTGGGTTCGTAACCGAGTTGCTCAATTGCTTGAAATATTCTCTGTCTTGTTACCTGGCTTATGGGGCGTTTTCCGCTAAGCGCATGGCTCACCGTCGAAACCGATACTCCTGCATGTTCTGCGACATCTCGAATCGTTACCATTAATCTAGAATATCATCTTAGCCCTGTTTATTGCGATAGGCTCCCTTGATTCTAAGAGAGAGTCGCTTTGGGGCTTTGTCAAAATCGAATGCTACACTATTGCCCATTTCGACTTCATTCCCGTCATATAGCATGAAACCATCGGGCACCAAAAATCGCCATTTCTTTCTAAAGACCGAGGAATTATGTTTGTCATCGACGCTTTCGGTCTGCGTTATATTGAGACAATAACAATTTTCTTCTTCCATTGTGTATTCCATCTTCCATCGCCAGAAGCTCCCGAGAATAAAATCGCTCTCTCCATCATCCTCGCTATGGATGCAAGCAATAGGCAGTAAGTCGATGTCGCTTTTTTCTGCGGGAGGGATAACAATGAATTCATAGCCATCTAAAAGGGATTTGCCAATTGCCTCAATTTTGTAAAACGTAGGGATTACAGTACCGCATCTGAAAAAGTATCTAATCTCGCCTAGATCATAATGGAAACGCAAAGTCTCCCCGCCTTTATATATGATTTGAGGAATTGGATCGAACCAGTTTATCCCATCGGGAAGCTTCATCGATACTTCGTCTTTGCCTTGTTCGGGTGGGGCGGGTATCAAGATGGCATCTCCAGCCATCCTATCTAGGCTATCTAATTGAAGTGAAATATCCTTTGGAAATTCTAGCGCAACAGGGCTTTCCATTGGGATGCCGGTTTCGCTTGCACGAATTGCTAGATCATAGATATAAGGCAAAAATCTATATCGTATTCGTATGAAATTGCGGATATCTGAAAGTCGATTTGGATAGAGCCATGGCTCGGTTATGCTTCCATCAGGTTTCCAAGAGTGCATAACAAACCGCGGCTGAAAAACGGCACTTTGGCACCAACGCAGCAGCAATTCTTCATCTGGTATTGGGCCGACAAAGCCTCCAATGTCATGTCCATAAAATGGTAGACCACTAAGACCCAAATTCATTCCCATTGCAATATTGAAGCGAAATGTATCATAGCTAGATACATTGTCCCCAGTCCATGTACGGGCATAGCGCTGGAGCCCCGCATATCCAGAGCGACTGATCAGCCAAGGCCTTTTGCCAGGATAAAAAGACCTTAATGCCTTAAAAGATGCTTCTGCCATCTTTATTGGCAATATATTCTTGACATCCTGAATCGGGAGAGCCTTATCCTCGATTTCGAATTCGTTATTGTCATTCCATACTCCAGAGATTCCTTTTTCGAGGATATATTTTTTAAGCGCATTGACCCACCAATCAAAACCTTCTTTTCGAGAAAAATCTATGAAGGATGCGCTATTGCCCCAATAATAGCTTATTAGGGGAGAACCATCATTATCAGGTATAAAAACATCATCCTTAGCAAGCCGGTCATACCATGGATGAGCCAACAATATGCCTGGTTTCACATTGCAGCAGATTCGATATCCTCTGTTTCTGAGATTCCGAATAAATTCTTCCGCATGCGGGAATTTTTTTTCATTCCATACAAAAGTATAGCGCTCGCCATTTTCCGCTTTTGCATAGCCTGAAGAAAAATACATGCCTTCGCAGGGTATATCTTCTTGTTCGATTCGAGCAAAGAATTCAAGGATTTTTTCTTGGGCTATATCTGGTTCGGTATACCCCATACTCGAAGTTAGATAGCCAAAAGAAAACAAAGGAGGAAGAGCTGGCAGGCCACATATTTTGCAATATGTGGATAAGACTTCTCGATAATGATCACCCGTTATTACATAATATCCAAAAGGCCCCGATGACAGAACGACATCGTAATAGAATTCGCTTTCGACTCCAAAATTGACTTCATCGACTTGAAGATTTGGGAAATAGAAACCGCATATATTATTGAGAACTCTATTGGCCTTTATAAAGAAAGGCACCGATTTATAGAGCGGGTCGCTTGTCTCGGCATTGTAGCCGAGCGCATCCCTATTGAATAGTTTGAAGAGTCGATTTCGCTTATTTAGCTTTCCTGTCTTCTCTCCTAATCCAAAAAAAGCATCTGCTTCTTCAAGACGAAAATTGAATTTGCCATATATAGCCTGCCTTGCATTAGATTGCATATCCCCTAGCTGTACCCGAAGAGGATACTGTGGAACCACTAAGTCCTTATGTCCAATCTCGCCACCATGAAAGAGCACATCGTTTTTATAAATATCGACCCTGCTCGTCGCCTTATCTACCAAAATCCTTGTCGAGCCATGTATCAGCTCATACTGATTATCCTTTTCAACGACAGAATCCCAAGATAGCGCATTGCCTATATTATTGAAAGAAAGCAATGCTGCATGAGGCATGTTCATCTTTGGCGGTACTATCGATTCATCGAAAATATAGAAAATTGAGAACAAATTGGAAGCATGGATAACTACTTCGAGCTGACCATTCTCACCAGCAAATATGGCTTTAGAACCTTCTAGATGATATGCACTGAGGTTTTTTATGACATATAGCATATTTATGCCTTTACTCCGCCTGCGCTGAGCCCTTGGACAAAGTATCGCTGTAACGCGAGGAAAACGACTATCATCGGTATCATTGTCACTACAGTCATTGCAAGAAGATTTCCCCAATTTATCTGGAATTGCCCCACAAAATTAGCGAGAGCAAGCTGCAAAGTCATTTTCCTTTTCGATGAGATAACGATGAATGGCCAAAGAAAGTCATTCCATCGCCACATGAAAGAAAAGATCGCAATTGTAGCAATGATCGGCTGGGCTAATGGTACAATGATACTCAAAAAGATGCGCAATTCGCTTGCTCCATCCATTCGGGCCGCTTCGATGTACGAATTCGGAATCGTCTGAAGGTATTGACGGGCCAAAAATACACCAGTTGGGGTTGCTGCAGGCGGAATGATAATTCCCCATAGAGAATTCAATAAACCTAATTTCTTCAATAGCAAAAAAATTGGTATCATAATCGCCTGTAGGGGAATCATCAGCGTGCTGATCATAATATAGAAAATCAGGTCTCGCCCTCTGAAATAAAACTTGGAAAGAGCATAACCCGCCATAACATTTATTGTTATGGTAAGCAAGGTTGCGACTATGGAGACAAAAATGGAATTTTTATAATAGGTGATAAAATCTCCGCTTGCAAATGCATTGACATAATTCTCGATCGTCGCTTTGTTGGGAAGAATAGTTAGTGGATAAGTAAAGAGCTCCGATTGAGGTTTGAATGAGGAGATAATGACCCATAGAATCGGGAATAAAAATATGCCTGAAACTACTATCAACAATATATATTTCAATACTTTATTCATTGGTATATTCCTCCTTCTGAACGCTGAACTGAAGAGCCGTGAATATTCCAATGATAACGAGAAGAATTATTGACATAGCTGCACCATATCCCATCTTGTCCTCTTGAAAAGCAACCTGATAGATATACTGAACGATGAATTTTGTGGATGTTCCCGGTCCACCCTGAGTCATCACAAATATTAGCTCATACGCCTTGAAAGCCTCGATAGTTGCAAGCACTACAACGACGAGAATCGTAGGGCTCAAAAGAGGAAGCGTAATACGGCTAAAAATAGTCGACTTGCCTGCTCCGTCCATCTTGGCGGCTTCATAATAGGTCGCTGGAATAGCTTGAAGTCCACCAACGAACATCATCATAAAATAACCTACCCTTGTCCAAACCGTCACAAATATGAGGCTGATATTAGCCATTGTACCATTGGTAAGCCATGGTACTGGCTTTCCTCCAGCTAGACTTATTACATAATTGATAATGCCAAGATCATATCCAAGGAGCCATCGCCAAGAAATGCCTACAATAATCATGCTCAGCATGGTCGGTATATAATAGATGACACGGAAAATACCCATGCCTTTATCCTCTTTGGAAAGAGGCAACGCTAGGGCTAAAGCGAAAATTGTTAGAAGAGGAACGACAGCAACAACATAGACAAGTGTATTCTTTAGAGTAAGCCAAAACATCGAATCATGCGATAGATTCTTGAAGTTTTGAAAACCTATAAATCTGGACCCCTCTAGAATGCTCCAATCAAAAAACGACATCCGAAGTCCCATGATGGCTGGTACGATGATGAATATTGAAAAAATCAGCAAATTCGGTGTAAGAAACAATAGAGGTACCAAGGTTTGCTCGAATGTGCCATGAGATCGCTGTTTGGCTTTCATCCTTATCTTTCTCTTCAATAATTGATTTTCTATAAAAAGAGGCTGCCGTATGCATCCTGGTTCGATGCATACAGCAGAAGTAACATCTTAGATTCTATCGTAAGATAAATTCTTACGTCAATTTTGAAATAACGGACTATTTTTCAAAAATATGAATTGCCTTTAGCTTGAATATTAGCCGCAGTCTGCTCCATTGTCTGCTTTCCCAACAGCCCTTCCACTATCTGCTCCCGTGCATAGGAGTTGACCTTCGCTACCGCATCGCTTTTCCAATCGTCGGCAGTATAGGGAGGAGTTACATTGAGTTCGGCGGTAAAGACGGCAAAATCGTTCGACCTTGCGGCATACTTGATATTCGCATCTTTTCGTGCGGAAAGGTTGAAAGTATCTTTGCAGTATTGCTCATTGTGAGCTTTATCCGAAAATACAGCGATGAGATCCAATGCTTCTTTTTTATGGGGTGAGCCTTTGAAAGTGCCAATGAACTTGCCGCCAGGCACAGAGGAATTTATCTTTCGTTTTGGCATCCTTACCGCTGCCCATTCAAAATCTTTGATATTCTTGTTATATGCATTTATTAGCCATGATCCACCGACATGACAGGCTACTAAGCCCGATTGGAACAGCTCTTGAGGATTCTCCGAGCCCATCCACACCGATTTTGGAGCAAGACCTTCATCATGCAACATCTTGAAGAATTTCAGTGCATCAAGAGACTCTGGGGTATTGAAATTCATCGACTTCCCGTCGCTCGATAAAAATCGTCCGCCGGCTTCATAGAGGAAAGTAGCAAATCGGTGTGTCGAAAAATCTACCGTTATGCCATATTTTGCCTTGGGATTTGCTTTTAGGACTTTTTTCATGGCATCTACCCACTGATCCCATGTCCATGTAAGCGATAATTTATCGACATCTATGCCTGCATTTTTAAAATAGGTCTTGTTTACTATCATTCCATTTGCCGTTGCTTCGGTTGGCATTGCCATTATTCTACCATTTTCATCCATACCTAGAGCTAGAGAAGAATCGAAATAGGATTTCGCCAGCTCATCGAATTCGGGCTTCCCAGATAGGGGTTCGAGACTCGTAGCAAAAAGCGGAACATGCGCGCTCGCCAATCTTGCGACATCAGGAGGATTTCCGCCTGCAATCATCATCCGAAGCTTGTTCTCATAATCATTGAAAGGTATGACCTGCATATCGAGGACGATGTTTGGGTGAGCCTTCTGATAGTCCTTCATTGTTTCGAGAAATACATCGGACTCATTGGCATCATTGAACCAAAGCACGGAAAGAGTCGTTTTCTGCTGGGCTCCCAAGACGATCAAAGAAGCAACAAAGAAAACCATAACGAAAATCGCCCTTGTTTTTCTTGATTTCATAATCGAGCCTCCTACAACCTTTTATTGTCAAAACGTTTTGACAATAATGATGATAAAACCACTTTGCATATTTGTCAAGTTTCTAAAATTGCCAACCCTACTGCCTTTGCACAAAACTGCTGTGTACTCAAATTTTTGATACCGAAAGAATTCTCCTTGATTAGCTTTGGCCAAACATGTGGTGCACATCAATTCTCGACTCTGCCTTTGCCTCACCCCTCACTATTGTATGATTCGATAATTCTATTGACATCTGGCCATGATTCCCTTGTCGGGGTATTATACAAAAAGGAAATCAATATGCAAAACAGGAAAAAAGCTGCTTACAAGTTTCTAGTGCTGCTTGGCATTGTCAGCCTCTTCTCCGATCTGACATACGAAGGAGCACGAAGCATCCTAGGGCCGTACTTGCTCCTATTGGGCGCTTCAGCATCGACAGTGGGCTTTGTATCTGGCCTCGGAGAGTTCATTGGCTATGCTCTGCGTCTTGTAACGGGTTATATAAGTGATAAGACAAAGCGATACTGGCTTATTACAATAATTGGCTATTCGATCAACCTGATAGTTATACCCGCGCTTGCATTGGCACCCGGCTTTGGCTGGATATATGCATGCGTGCTGATTGTACTCGAGCGCTTTGGAAAGGCAATAAGAAATCCCGCAAAGACGACGATCGTTTCCTTCGCCGCCGCAGAAGTCGGTGCTGGCAAAGGCTTTGCTTTGCAGGAAGTGCTCGATCAGATTGGCGCTTTTGCAGGACCATTCATGCTCTTTCTTGTTCTCACACTAAAAGGGAACAATAATAAGATTTCGGCGTACCAACTCAGTTTTGCTCTTCTTGCCATTCCTGCGGCTATTGCATTGATTTTGCTTCTGCTCGCAAGAAAAAATTATCCAGATCCCCAGGAATTCGAGGCACCAAAAGAAGCATTACCCCAAAAAGGCCTAAATTCGGCATATTGGTACTATCTTGTAGGAATTGGATTTCTCGCCCTTGGCTTTGCCGATTTTCCACTCATGGCCTTTCATATGACAAAGACAAAACTATTGCCGGATAATGTAGTTCCGGTTCTGTACTCGTTAGCTATGGGCATCGATGCGCTCTCCGCGCTGTACTTTGGGAGAATGTACGATCGAAGAGGAATTACGGCAATCATCATTTCTTCGGCTATCACCTTGTTTTTTGCGCCGTTTGTATTTCTTGTAGGGACCCCTGTTGGCGCCATTGCTGGCGTAATGCTATGGGGTATAGGCATGGGCGCCCAGGAATCTATTCTAAAATCCGCCGTAACAACAATTGTGCCCAAAGAACGCAGAGGCACGGCCTTTGGCATTTTCAATGCAGGGTTCGGGGCTTTCTGGTTCGTGGGAAGCTGGATCATGGGCCTACTATACGATAGATCTTTGCTTGCTCTTGTCCTTTTCTCTATGCTTGGCCAGCTGATCGCGCTTCCCTTCTTCTTCAAGACAAGAAGCCTTCTTAAGCACTCGCTACATATTCGTCAATCATAGCCAAGAAAAATGCTGCGAATTCCGAATTCTCCGAGGAGCTTATGGGTTTCGAGAGCTTATTCATCAGCTTCTCAATCTGTTCGGGCTTCATACCGCCCTGGATCAGATAATTTCGAGCTCCGGCTTGTAAATCGGCTTTTTCGAGATCGCCGGTTCCTGTAATCACTTTTAGCATATCGAGTACATCTTGCGCGATCAAATTATACTTCTCGGTGCCGGGTTCGACTCCATAGTAGTTGATATAACTCTCCATATAATCCACGACGATCTCATCCTTGGTTGCACCCATAAGTGCTTCCAATAGCGCGGAGATAAAGCCTGTGCGATCCTTGCCTTCGGTGCAATGTACAAGGTATGGACCATCATGTTCGACCATGAAAACAAGGCCTTTTGCTACGTTCGCCCTGAATTCTTCACTTCCATACGCTAGATTCATATTGAGGAAAATAACCTTATTATTCTTTGCGAGTTCCGCATAGTAAGGCGATGCAAAATCCTTGGCTGCAAGATAAGTCTTCATTGCGTCTATGGAATCCGACAAGTTGACTACGGTTTCGATGCCTGCTTCCTCGATCAGCTTATCGGCATAGGCTGCCCTTCCGAGCTGATTATCGATGGGGCTTGAACTGCGATAAAGCACACCCTCCGCAATATTTCCGACGGCAATATTGCGAAAATTGGCGAAGATTTCATCGGAAGCATAATCTTCTCTCTTGTTGGAGCGCACCAGTTTGCGGATTTCATATTGCGTTCGATAGGCTCCTGGATTGCTCAGCATGATGATAAAGCCACTGCCTACTTTTACTTGAGCCACTTCGTTCAGTTTTCCATAGTTGATGCATATACCGATATTTGTATGGCCCGGATAGGCACGCACGAGCGGATCGCCGGCATTTACATAATAGCCATCGAGATACGGCGCCTCGAGCACAAAACCATTGTCGAAGATAACCGTAACAAGATCGCCAAACGCAAAACCAAGGTTATTGAAATCCTGTATGGTGATATCGGCGAGGGCGTGCCCATATTTCTCGATCTGTGTGACTTTGCCTTTAATCCAAGGCTCTTTGACCATAGGCTCGGCGGAGAGCTTTGCTTTGAGTGCATTTATCTCGCCTTGTTTGAGCCCAATGCTCAAAAGATACCACTCCGCGAATTTGGAAAGATTGATACCGGATATATCGACGCCCTTCGCAAGTCCGCACATCGCGGTGGTCAATGAGGCAACAATATTGCTATTAGCAATGGCATCATATTGATCGCTTCCTGTCTTTACGCCGTAGTAATTCTCATAGCTCTTCATATAGTCGGCGACGATTTCCTGTAGATCCGCACCCATCAATGCTTCTAGGACGGCACTGACAAAGCCGGCTCGATCTTTACCTTCGGTGCAATGAATGAGATAAGGCTCATCGTTTGCTATAATAAAGCGAACACCTTGGGCGAATTTTGCGGCAAAATCCGCACCCAGGATATCCACTCCCATGTTGAGCGCAACGACCTTACCCGAATCCAGGAGAGATTTGTAGTAATCAGATTTGAATCCGGGAGCAGAGAGGTATTTAGCTATGTCTTCATTGGAATCGGATAGATTTATTACGGTTTGTATGCCTACGGCCCTGCAGAGCGCATCGGCATAGGCGGCTCGTCCTATCTCATTGTTGATTGGATTGCTGCTTCGATAGATAACACCAGGCTTTATGCCTGTAGTTGCAATGCTCCTGAAGTTGGCGAAAATCGAATCGGTAGCGTAGTCGGATCGAACATTAGTGCGCTTGAGTTGGCGAATCAAGTATTCAGAGAGATAGCCAGCCTTTTCATTTAGCGAGAAAGAAAGCATATCTCCAGCCTTGACATTATATTTTGTTGCGAAATTGCCCATATTGATTGCGACAACTAGCAAGTTATTCTTCTGATCGTCGCGCACAACAAGGCTGCCCGTATCGACATCGCTATAGGAAGTACAAAAAGGAATCTTGAGCGTGAGATCTCCTACTGTGACATTCAAGATATCCCCAAGCTCGAAGCCTGCATCATAGAGATCCTTTGGTTCCAGGTCCATGGTGAGGTTGCCATACTTTTGGACTTCAACGACCTTCCCCGTCAGAACAGGCAAATCTTCCGCAGCGATTATCATCATAGGTAAGGCAAATGCCATGACAATCGCGGTAATACGAATAAGAGATCTCTCTCTTGCCTTATTCATATACTACCTCCGTCAAAAGTATATTTAGCTTTAATTGGCTTCAATAAAGTATATTCGCTTATTTCAGCTAGCTCAAGCCAAAAACACTGCTACGAACCTTGTGTATATAGCTTAGCAATTTGGTAGGAGAGTTTTTCATGCATAAGCATAAGCAGGTACATACTCCGCTTTTC
>ERZ795051.2861-NODE-2861-length-18565-cov-6.401080_pt1 | contig 18565 bp, 15 predicted proteins | sample MGYA00375135_ERZ795051 | MGnify/ENA primary metagenome ERZ795051 (study PRJEB30180, sample SAMN05720222) | activated sludge metagenome | isolation source: Anaerobic digester | place: Japan | collected 2015-05-26 ... | reverse complement strand
ACTGGCTCGGGCTTGGGTTCCTCAGCCTTTGGAGCCTCGGGAGCTTCTTCCTTTACTGGCTCAGGCTTGATCTCCTCAGCCTTTGGAGCCTCGGAAGCTTCTTCCTTTACTGGCTCGGGCTTGGGTTCCTCAGCCTTAGGAGCCTCGGGAGCTTCTTCCTTGACTGGCTCGGGCTTGGGTTCCTCAGCCTTTGGAGCCTCGGGGACTTCTTCCTTGACTGGCTCTGCTTTGGGCTCTTCGGCCTTAGCAGGCTCGGGAGCTGCAAAGCTTGCCCTGTATTCATCTTCCTTGGGCTTTTCAGCCTTTGGTTCTTCTGTAGTTTCTTCCTTAACAGGCTCAGCCTTCGGCTCTTCTGCCTTTGCTGGCTGCGGCTCTTCTTTTTTAGCAGGCTCCTGCTTCGGAGCTTCTTCCTTCGGAGGCTCATCGTCCATAAGATCGTCAAACAGATCACCGGCAGGCCTCAGAGCATTGGGTACGCTCAGGCCGTTCTGTGCATTCTTCTTTGGAGTCTGACCGTATGCATTCTTTACAGGCGGCTTGTCATCGGCAAATTCCGGAGCCTCCTTGTCAGGACGGCTGAATGTTGCACGCTGGACACTTTCGTTTGCCTTCGGCGGCTCAGGAGTCGGTGCGGAAAGCGGAGCCATCATATCCTCGTCGGCATAAGTGGTCTCCATATTGTTCATAAAGCTGACGCTCTGGGCAGGTCTCTGCGGCGCTGCTCCCGGATTCATGCCGCCCATATTGTTCTGCGGAACAGACTGCATGAAGTTTTGTGAGAGATCAGGCTGACGCATAGGCATACCGCCCATATTGTTCATAGGCGCCGGAGCTGCTCCTGCCAGCGGTACAGGCTGTGCCGGAGAAGACTGAGGTGCAGGGGCATTTGTATAATTCTGCCTTGGAACGATGGTATATGTTACCGGAGAAGCGCTCATAATGAAGCCTTCCAGGTCGTTAACTGAGAAGCTTGGGAGACTGCTGGCGTAGCCCATGAAATTGTTCACGCTGGCCTTGTCGTTGGGATCTCCGAATTTTGCCATTGAAGCGATCTGACCGAAACAGGTCATAAAGCCCTTGTTGAGGGCAAGCGAATTGAGAACAGGCTGGTATATAAGGTAAAGCTCGCCTGTATTCTCATTTATTATGATAAAGTCCAGATCCAGCACCACCTTTGCCGGATGGAGTTTATAATGCATGACAGCCTTGTAGGCTTCAAGGAGCTGAGCGATCATCATATAAAAATGATCCTTGTTGATATTGCGCTTGAGGAACTTGCTGAGAGCTATACCTCTTGCTCCTGTAAAAAGTATCTTGCTTGAATCCTCAGGAATAGGACGCATGAAGCCTCTTGAGAAATCCCTTGAAAAGAACATAACTTCATTGTTGTTGATCCTTTCGGATGAAGATAGCTTAAGTCTGACGCTGACCTGTCCCTGTTTATCGATATATTTTAATTTAGCCATGGAATGCGCCTCTTTTCTGCACGTATGTCTCTCCGCTGATATACAGATAACGTGCTTATTTATGCCGGGATCTATACCTCCGGCATTACATTGCTATTCTATTATATTATACAGTATCAATGTGATAAAGTCAAGGATTTACCAGTATCCATTCACAAAATATTAAGGAAAAAACAGAGAAAAATAGCACTTTTATATATACAAAATCACTAAAAAACAGCCGGGATTTGTTATCCCGGCTGAATATTATCTCTGTATTGCGAGCTCGTTTTTGCCAGCTACAGGCTTTTTGTGCTGATTTATGATAAGCTTTATGGTGTCATACAGATATGGTTTAAGCTCGGCTACTGTACATGGTTCGCTGTAAAGTATCACAGAGTAGCAGGTCGAGGAGACAAGCTCTATTATCATGAACATCATTATCTCCGGATCCCTTAACTCGCAGGGAGCCTCTGAAAGGATCTCTCTGTATACCTCGGCAAAGTCTATATCTTCATCAGATGATGGTGAAGTAAGAGCGGATTTGAATACTCCCCAGCTCAGATTCTTTGATATGAATGTAAGGAGCGAATGGTTATTGTTGAGCTGATTGATGATGTTGTCTATTATCCTTATCAGTCTTTCTTCATAGTCCAGGTCTTTGATATCCGGACCGATGCTGTCGATGGCGTTGCGGAAAAGCTGACTGGATTTGTGAGCCACAAGTCTGTTGCGGATATCGTATTTGTCCTTGAAATAAAGGTAGAATGTTCCCTTGGCAACACCGGCTTTGCTGACAATATCGGATATGGACGTTTTGGTGAAGCCCTTTGTGGTGAATGCCTCGAAAGCAGTTTTGAGAAGCGAGGTTTCCTTCAGTTTCTTGTTTGCGTCGACCTTTCCCATACTTTCATCTCCTTGCTAACTGAACGTAACTGTCTTTCTGTTCCTTATCTTCTTAAGTTTATTATAATCCAATAAAAGTGGCTTGTCAAGCGGATTTAACTGACCAAAAGTCATAGTATATCAGAGGCGAATTTGTGCATTCATCCAAAAATATGACCAGAAGTCATTTTTCTTTCTTAAAAGGGTTGACTATCGGTCATATTTGTAATATACTATAGATAATCAATAATTGACCTCTGGTCATAATGTCCGGAGCTGATATAAATATAACAAACAGAAAGGAACGATACTATGCTTAGATTTGGTAAAACGATCGTCAGGTACAGGATACTTATACTGATAATAGGTGTCCTTATGATGATCCCTTGCGCTATCGGTTACATCAACACAAGAGTAAACTACGATATTCTCTCCTACCTTCCCAAGGATCTTACCACCATGAAGGGACAGGATATCCTCAAAGAGGACTTCGGTCAGGGAGGATTCTCCCTTGTCATGGTGGAGGGTATGAGCGATAAGGATGTAAAGGAGACTGCTGATAAAATATCCGGAGTAGACCATGTTTCAAACGTTGTCTGCTACCAGTCCATGACTGACCTGGATATCCCTATGGAGATACTCCCGGCTGATATCCATGATTTCTTCAATAAGGACGATACCACTATGATGGCGGTATTCTTTGACGATACCACCTCCGCTGAGGGAACTCTTGCCGCAGTTGAAGAGATGAGGGATATCACCTCAGAGCAGTGCTTTATCAGCGGAATGTCCGCTATAACACTGGATATGAAGAACCTTGCAAACAGCGAGACTCTGGTATATGCAGTCATCGCAGTAATACTTACCAGCATCGTGCTGGTACTGGCTATGGATTCCTTCCTCATACCTCTGTTCTTCATGCTCAGCATAGGACTTGCGATTGTATGGAACATGGGTACGAACTTCTTCCTCGGCGAGATATCCTTTATAACACAGTCCCTGGCAATGGTGCTCCAGCTTGGCGTTACGATGGATTATTCCATATTCCTCTGGCACAGCTACAAGGAACAGCTTGAGAAGTATCCGCTGGATAAGAATGAAGCTATGGCTCATGCGGTCGCAGCTACGATAACATCCGTTGTAAGCTCCTCGTTCACAACTGTTGCAGGCTTCCTTGCAATGTGCTTCATGAGCTTCACACTGGGCATAGACCTCGGTATCGTAATGGCAAAGGGCGTTGTTTGCGGAGTTATCTCCTGCATAACAGTTCTTCCGGCAATGATACTTCTTTTCAACGGTCCGATACAGCGTACCTCCCACAGGGAGCTTCTTCCTTCCTTCAAGCGCACATCCGGCTTCATAATAAAGCACAGCAGCGCTTTCCTGGTACTGGCTCTTGTACTTCTTATACCGGCGTTTTTCGGTTACAAGCACTATGATGTGTACTATAAGCTGGACAGCACTCTTCCGGAAGATCTTGCAAGCGTTACCGCAAATGCAAAGCTTGAAGAGGATTTCGGCATGAACAGTACACATATACTCATGGCTGATTCGGATATGAAGGCAAAGGATGCTTCAAAGATGCTCAGCGAGATCAGTTCAGTGGACGGAGTACAGTTCGCAATGGGATATAATTCACTGGTCGGCCCGGCTATACCGGATGAAGTGGTGCCGGAAAGGCTCAAGAATGTCCTCAAGAGCGATGACTGGCAGCTCTTCCTCATCGGCTCGGATTACATGGTGGCTTCTGATGAGGTGAACGATCAGGTGAGCGATATAAATAAGATAGTCAAGAAGTATGACGATGATGCAATGCTCATCGGTGAGGCTCCTGCCACAAAGGATCTTATCGATATAACCGACAAGGACTTCAAGGTAGTAAGCATACTCTCCATTGCAGTCATCTTCATTATAATAGCACTTACATTCAAATCAGTTACACTTCCGGTGATACTGGTTTCAGTCATTGAACTGGCAATAATGATAAACCTCGGAATATCATACTATACCGGCACAAAGCTCCCGTTCATCGCCTCTGTGGTAATAGGAACGATACAGCTTGGCGCAACCGTTGACTATGCTATACTTATGACCACAAGATACCGTACAGAGAGGTATTCCGGAAAGGATAAGCGTGAATCCGTAAGCATTGCCCTCAGCACATCTATGAAATCGGTAATAACTTCGGCAATGGGCTTCTTCGCTGCTACTATAGGCGTTGCACTCTATTCTGATATCGGAATGATCTCTTCACTTTGTATGCTTCTTGCAAGAGGTGCTCTGATATCAATGGCGGTAGTAGTTACAGTCCTCCCGTCAATGCTGCTGGTATTAGATAATATTATCTGCAAGACCAGCGCAGGCTTTATAAGAAAAGAAGATGCCGAAAAAAACATAAGTTTCACATAAGAACAGCCTGAAAGAGAAAACAGTAAAGGAGTAATAACTATGACAAACTATAAAAAGATAATTGCCGGTGCTGCTGCAATAGCAATATCAGCCGGCGCCACAGGTACTATAGCTTATGCCAAGAACAGCGACAAGAGCTCCTCATCAGAAAAGGCTTCTGAGGAAAAGGCAATAAGCTCCTCAGACAGAGCTGCCCTTGACGAGGCAGCCTTCAAGGACGAAACTGTTTATGTGCTCTGCGACAGCAGCTCCTCAGTAAAGGATGTTATCGTAAGTGACTGGCTGAAAAATGCTCCTGCCCTTACTTCTCTTGATGATATATCCGAGCTCAGTGATATCGTCAATGTCAAGGGCGATGAAGCGTATTCAATTTCAAGCAGCGATCTGACATGGAACGCCGGCGGAAATGATATCTACTATAAGGGAACGACTGATAAGAAGCCTCCGGTAGATATTACAATAACCTACTTCCTGGACGGAAATGAGATATCCGCAGACCAGCTCAAGGGCAAGAGCGGTCATGTGACTATCCGCTGGAACTATAAGAACAACCAGAAGACCACAAAGAATATAAACGGCAAAAACAAGGATATATATGTGCCTTTCCTTACAGCCAGCGCAGCAGTTCTTGACAGCAATAAATTCCTCAATGTGGAGGTAACGAACGGAAAGGTGATATCTGACGGTGAAAGGCTCATCGTAGTAGGTCTGGCTTTCCCCGGGCTCAGCGAGACTCTCGGTCTGAATGACGCAGAGGGCTTTGAGGATCTTATCCCCGAAAGCTTCGAGATATCAGCTGATGTGAAGGATTTCAGCATGGAGACCTCCGTTACAGCCGTTTCCAATGAGGTTTTCACTGAGATTGATCTGGATAAAAACGCCGATATCAGTGAGCTTACAAAGAAGCTCAAGGAGCTCAATGACGGTGCGCTCCAGCTCTGTGACGGCACAGCAAAGCTCTATGACGGCATCAGTCAGCTCGATGAGAAGTCAGGTGCGATGACTGACGGTATAGATAAACTCCTTCAGGGCTCACTTAAACTGAAAAGCGGCGCTTCACAGCTAAGCTCAGGCTCAGCCGCTCTTAAGGACGGCGCAAAAACTCTCTCTGATTCCACAAAGCAGCTTTCGACCGGACTTGGTTCAGCAAAGAACGGTTCTTCTGCACTCTCAGATGGTATTAACGAGGCCGCTTCCGGATCATCGGCTCTCAATGACGGTATAGCTCAGGTCACAAGCGGTTCCGCTGCACTTAAAGACGGCCTTGCAGAAGCAAAGGCAGGTTCAGATGCATTAGTTGCAGGCTTTGCTCAGGTGGATAACGGCCTCGGTCAGCTGGCTGAAGGCAAAACAAAGCTCTCACAGGGTGCAGGTGCTCTTGCAGACGGCAGCTCACAGCTGAAAAACGGTACTGCTCAGGTGGCTGACGGAGCTTCTGCCATAAATAACGGCGCAGCTGCTCTCAGTTCGTCAGCTCAGCAGATGTCTGACGGCATCTCACAGGTAAAAGCCGGTGCAGATCAGCTTGAAGCAGGTATAGGTGCTGCAAAGGACGGTGCTGATGCACTTTCGACCGGAGCACAGCAGCTTGCCTCCGGTGCAGACCAGCTCTCGCAGGGCATTACTACTGCCGGAGATTCTCTTAGCGCAACTATAAATGCCAATAAACAGGCTCTTGCTGCACTTGAAGCCGCCTATGCACAGTCTCCTTCACAGGAGCTTGGCACTGCTGTCGCAACCCTCCGCCAGACTATCGCTGCCCAGGAGCAGATAGCTGCTTCCATGACAGACAACGGCGCTCTCGTAAGCGGCGCTGCTGCATTGCAGACCGGTTCCAAGCAGCTTTCCGGCGGTGCAGCTCAGCTTGCGGAAGGCCTTGATTCAGCCAATACAGGCGCAGAGGCTCTGGGACAGGGACTCTCCTCCCTTGATGAAGGCGGAAAGGCTCTCGCTGACGGAGCAGATCAGCTGGCAGACTCAACAGCCCTGCTCTCTCAGGGCGCAAAGAAGACGGCAGACGGGGCTTCTTCGCTTGATGCAGGCATAGATGAATTCTCCAAGGGCAGTACAGCTCTTATCACAGGCCTTGATCCTCTTATTGACGGCCTGAAAAAGCTCTCCGGCGGCACCTCTGATCTGAATAAGGGCCTTGGACAGCTTTCTGCCGGTGCTGTTGACCTGAACAACGGCCTGCTCAAGGTGTCTGATGGTTCGGCAGCTCTCAACAAAGGCTTCGGTCAGCTCAGCTCCGGCGCTTCTCAGCTGGACGGCGGTCTGGAGCAGCTTTACTCCGGCAGCACTCAGCTCTCCGGCGGTGCTGATAAGCTGTATCAGGGTATAGTTACCGTGGACAGCGGAGCTGCTGCTCTTGCAAGCGGTGCAGCCGAGCTCTGGGGCGGCGTGGATACCCTGAACAGCGGAGCAGCCGCTCTGGTGGACGGAGTCGGTCAGCTCAGGAGCGGCGCAAAGGAACTGGATGACGGTATGAATAAGTTCTATAACGACGGCATTTCCGCTCTTACAAGTGCTGCTGAGAAAAAGATACCCGGCATCGTTGACAGCTTTAAGGCTGCCCGTGATGCTGCTAGAGAGTACAATAACTTCTCCGGTATCTCTGATGATATGGACGGCAGCGTGAAGTTCATATATATGTTTGACGGCATAAAGTGAAAAGCCGCTCAAGTATAAGTGCGATGTTCATATAGATGTATATGTCAATTGCTCGGGGAAAACCTTTCTGAGGAAAGGTTCTTCCCCGAACCCTAAGCATATTCTTAGGGAAGTATATTATACATTTTGTCTCCGAGGGAATGATCCTTCGGAGATTGCTTTATTCGGCTATATTTTGAATGTCTCGATCATGATACCGTCGAGCTTGATCTCCTTATCAGCTAAGAATGAGAAGTGTACCGTTATATCATTTGAACAGTTCCTTGAACGCTTTTCCGCCTTTTCATGTACTTCAATTCGCCATATGAAGGCTCTGAGGAGCTGCGGAGTAACTTCCGCCACATCAACGTATTTCTTGGCGTTGTTGATGAATTCTTTGACGCACTTTTATTTCATAGCCATGTAGTTCGTATGCGAGTCGAGCTCCTGAAGCTTTGCTTTCAGTTCAGCCTGTTCTTTCTCATAGCCACCTGCAAGACTGTCGTAACGCTCGGGAGTTACTCTGCCTGTAACTCTGTCCATATACAGCATACTAATTGCACTTTCAAGCTGACTGATCTTAGTTTCATACTCGTTACGCAAGGCTTCGCTGTTTTTAGTACGGGATACGGCTTTATTTTCGCCGTTGCTCATAGCCATTTCATAAAACTCATCTGAGCGCTCCCTCTCATAATTTGTAACTCGCTGTATCACTTCCAGCACTACTGCATCTACCACTTCTTCCCTGATATAATGGGCGGTGCAGTTGCTCTTTCGCTTCTCATATCGACCGCACATAAAGTTGTTATATGTCTTTTTGCTTCGGTGAAGATAGAGCCTTGAACCACATTCAGCACAGTAAAGGTATCCTGCATATTTGTCCATTTCGCCATTACCATTGGCTCTTTTTCTGCCGACAAAGTATTTTTGTACGAGCTCGAACAATCCTCTGTCGATAATTGCCTCATGGGTATTTTCAAATATGAGAACCTTTTCAGGATCGTTTTTAATACGCTTTTTCAGTTTGTTCGACTTGGTATACGTCTTGAAATTGACTGTATCTCCGCAGTACATCTGGTTCAGGAGCATACTGCGGACTGTAGCTATCGACCATGCGTAAGGCTTGTCCAGCTTAGGATTACCTGAACGGCTGCCAGTCTTGTTGAAGGCGTATACACTCGGCGACAGTACCTTTTCTTCTTCAAGGGTATTGCATATCTTCTTCATACCAATACCGTTGGCGTACATCTCAAAGATACGCTTTACAACGGGCGCAGTCTCGGGATCGAGGACTATCCGCTTGGAGTCGTTCAGATCTTTCATATAACCGTAAGGTAATGAAGCTCCGACACGCTCTCCTCGTTCTCCTTTGGCTTTCTGAATTGTTCTGATCTTTCTGCTCGTATCCTGTGCAAAGAAATCGTTGAAGTAATTCTTAATGCCAGACATATCATTCAAGCCGTTTATGCTGTCAACGCCATCTGAGATAGCTATGAACCGGACGTCGTATGACGGAAATAGTATTTCCATAAGTCTGCCCGTTTCAAGGTGGTCTCTGCCAAGACGGCTTTGATCTTTAACAATGACTGTTCCTACAAGTCCGCTTTCAATGTCTCTCAGCATACGAATATAATCAGGTCTGTTTTTATTGACTCCGCTGTAACCATCATCTATGTATTATTGGCAATTCTTGAAGCCGTTTTTGTCGGCGTACTCTTTCAGCAATAGCCTTTGATTTTCAATCGACAGCGACTCTCCTGCGCGCAAGTCCTCCTGACTGAGGCGGCAGTACAGCGCTGTTATCTGATTCGTGTTTGATTCTTTCATTTATTATCCTCCTGTTCCGAAGCTGATGCTTCTGGAATCAAACCGAATAGGAGCTATCAACAGTATACTCCCATTCGGCTCGAAAGTCCAGAACTTTTTTAGCTTACTTTTTCACCGTTTATCAAATGTTTCAGCTTATCGTAAGCTGTCTCCGTTTCGTTTTCGGGAAGAGGAAACGTTAAGGTCACGTTATACGCCTTTCCGTTGACTTTAATTTTATTTTCAGAATAATAGCGTAATTCTTCTTTTTCAGCCATTCGATCATACTCCTTCTATTTGTCTTGTTCATGTTTCCTGTAAGATTTGAATTGTTCATTTTCAAAAGTCCTTTCGTATTAGATTTTGATCAACCCATGTGTATTCCGTGATCTTCCTTGCGCTCTCGCTCTTCGGCGAGTTCATGGATACGCCTGCTTTCTTCACCTGTACAGCGTATTGCTATGGTCGTATTTCATTTTCTCATGTTATCATCCTTCTTTTTCTTATGCCAATTAAAGTGGGTTCGGGTTTCTGCCCGACAAGCAAGGCGGCAGGCGGAACGCCGGCAGCTATGCTTGCAGTCTCAAAGAGACTATTTTTCTCGGGTACTGCAACTTTTCCCATCTGCCGATTGTATCTGTGCGGTATCGCCACATTCGCTCCACGTTGCGCGACAACCGCTTTTGTCGATGCAGGTGGGATACCTGTCCGCTTTCGGTATCGGCGGCAGAAACGGGCTTGTTTATGGTGACGGTAACTCAGCCGTTACAGTAACTTTACCGTCACCTGATTTTTACTGTCACCCGACCTTTCAACAATATATTGACGTTTACGAAGCATGGGTGCCGGCATGGTCAGCATTTTTACCACCTCCATTTTTACCGTCACTGCCGTCACCCTATCATTGTCAGAGAAAGGACGGCCTCCATATATATACCGATGAGGAACAGAAAAAACAAAGATCTCAATAATCGAGAAGCAAATATTAATGCGTTTGCACAAGTCGTGAAAGATTATATCATTTTGGGTTTGGCGATATTTATCAATTTGCGAAAAAGGAAAATTTCCTTAGCAAATACTGTGAGGAGAGTGCTACACAGACTAATAGTTATTTGAAGTTGTAATCAGTATTAAGCTGCATTAAGAATTTTTTTACGTAAAGATGTCCCTTCATTAAATAAACACCATTTCTTTTTTAAAGCATCAACTTGTTGATGTAGGATAATCAAATGCTTCTATTTCTTCATATGTATTTTTAATTACTAATCTTTCGAATACACCATCACTTTTTATTAGCCAAATAATAATACTATCTAAAATTGTGTTTTGCGCCATAAATTTTTAATATATAGTTATAAAAGAAACATACATATGTAATAAATTGACGATATCACGCTATTATGCTATAATTTGATTCTGACGGTGCACTTGTCATACAACAAATTTTAATAAGGAGTCTATTATGAAAAAACTACTAATTTCACTAACATCCGCAGCATTAGCGTTATCTTCATTCACTGTATTAAGTTCAAATGCCTATAAGGGCTGTGATGCCAGAGACTATGCAAGAAAATATTATCATAATTAAAATACATATTATTATAATTATGATGATATTGGTGGAGATTGTACAAATTTTGTTTCTCAGTGTCTGGAGGCAGGCGGATACAAGCAGGATAAGGAAGGTACTAATTTTTTAAAAGCTGGATTAAATCAGAATTGGGAAAAAACAAAATGGTACCATAAAAGAGGAAAAACTAAATTGGGTAGTTATACGTGGGATGTATCAACAACCTGGTCTAATGTTACTACAGATCACCCGAATTTGTATAATGGATTATACCAGTATTTAACATCTGTAAAAGGAGATTCAGCGAGTGTATACGGATTAAGTAAAACCTCATATAAAAATATGGTTGCAGCCGCTTCTGTTGGTGATGTGATCCAGCTTGAAGGTTTAAATAATTGTAAAGAGCATTCGCTTATTGTATCACAAATTAATAAAGAGGCTGGTGAGTTATATGTTACAAGCCATTCTACTGATTATGTCGATAAGCCATTTTCTAAAATAATGGAAGCTAGAAAAGACGGAAAAAACAATTACGCTCAAGCCCACTTAATAAAAGTAAGATAAAAAATATGCAGGAGATATTTTGTCTCCTGCATTATAAATAAAGGAATGAAAAAATGACTAAGAAAAAAATTACATATATAGTTTTAGCATTTGTTATGCTCATATGTATCGCCGCAATAGTGTTTATAAAATTCTTTATTTTAGCATCTCCCAAAATAACTATCACAAAAATTGAAATATACCAAGAATCGGCTATTGGTCAAGAAACCGAAGAGGAAAGATTAGCTTTCCTTAAAGCAATATATGAGGAATCTAAAGACCCCGAGTGTAATGACATGGGAGAATTCTGGCAGGGAGATCCTCCTGCTTACGATAACGTTGAAGATTATTTATACATAGCTTATACTATAAAGATCGATAATCCGACATTTGTTAAATCATCGTCATATGCTCCGGCATTTTACGTTGAGGATATTGATCTGTCAGAAAATTTTTTTATTACAAATGATATGCAAATTGCTGGATTCTACATGGAGCGTCGAAGTGAGACTGAGATGAACTTCTGTTTCTGGGCATATAAGAAAGGCTTTTCAAAGGAACAAATCGAAGAATTTGTTCACAGTGTTGTATTAAGACTTGATTATTATAACAGATTTAAGAAAAATCAGACTATAACATTTGACGCTGAAGATGTCGATGTAGAATTTATAGATGTTAATTTAGATTAATTATTAAATAGATGTGGAAAGGTATACAATGATAATTCTTAATAATATCTGCAAAACATATAAAAACAAATACGTTGAAAATGAAGTACTGAAGGATGTTGATTTTTCACTGACAGAACCTGGTATTATTGCTATAACAGGAAAATCAGGTTCTGGAAAAACGACACTGCTTAATATTATGTGCGGACTTGAACCAGCTTCTTCCGGAAAGGTATCTGTTTTAGGCAATGATTTTTCCGGTATGAATTCAAGTAGCCTTGCAAGAATGAGACTGGAACATTTCGGCTACGTTTTTCAGGATTACCAGCTTGTCAGTACATTAAATGTGTATGATAATATTGTAGTTCCCTTATATGCGAATAATAAAAAAGTTGATAAGAAAAGGCTGGATAATATTCTGGAAATCCTTGAATTAACTGGAAAAACAGAATCATTTCCAATGCATCTTTCTGGTGGCGAACAGCAGCGTGTCGCTATTGCAAGGGCAATTATCAATAAGCCTGAGATCGTTTTTGCTGATGAGCCCACCGGCAATCTTGATGAGATCAATACAATAATAGTAATGGAATATCTTGTCAGGTATGCCAAAGAGAATAATGCGTATTTAATATATGTTACTCACGATCAAGATTTATGCAGATATGCGAATCAACAAATAATAATCAAAGACAAGAAAGTTAATATTGTATAATTTATAATGATGAAAAAGATATACTACTTAATCATAAAAAGTATTTTACAAAAGAAAAAATATCTGTATTGCATGACATTGGTCAATATATTCAGCTTTCTCTGCATAATGCTGTTTGCTTTCTATGGAAAAGCAAGTCATGATTATGAAAAATCAGAATATATTAAATGCTGCGGCAGATATGATCTTTATATCGTCTATGCTTCTGATGAAGATATCGAAAAACACAGGAAAGATGATATTTGTCTTTTCAATTACAAATATTTAGAGGATGATATATTCCTGATCAAATCTAAACCTGATTATCTGGATTTTTCTGAATATCAGCTTATAGAAGGTAAATTTCCTGAGAATTCATCGGAAATAATCTGTGAACCTTGGTTTTTAATGCAGAAAGGATTAACCGATTCAGAAATGATTGGCAGTTGTATAAAGATAGATAACAATAATTACACTGTAAGCGGATTGATAGAAGACACTTCCTATACCATTGATGATGACCCGACAGCAATGATGATAACAAACGGTTCTGCTGCACCCAACGCTTTTATGCTGTGTTTAGGTGATTCAGCTTCTGAAGAAGAATCTGAAAAACTTATAGATTCTATTGTAAAAACTTCGCCGGATTGCCTGTGCAAGATTAATCTTGATAAATATTCCCTGCTAAAACAAGCTGATACTAAGGCCTATGTTATTTTCTTTATATTCTGGACATTGTGCGCTTTTGTTATGCTGATGATGTACAATGTCATTAATTTTTACCTATTAGGATGCCTGAAGGAAATAAACAATTTTCTTTTGATTGGAGTAACAAAAAAAGATGTTCGATCAGCATTGATTCTTTGTTTTGGAATTGTTTTTGTATTTTCGGATTTAATCGCCTACATAAACTGCCTTTCATTATCAAAGCTGATAAATATAAAGAATCCGATCTTTGTAGATCAAAAGTATTCCGGAACTATATTTGATGCCTTCAAACAAACTATTCTATTTTTCTTAATTGTATTTATCATACAAATTATGATCGTTTCAATATCTTGTATATTATTTTTTAAAGAACGTCATCACGAGGAAACTGCATTAATAAGAAAAAATATCTCTCCAAATCCCCAAAAAAAGTTTAAGAATACATTTTTATCTTTAGGATACAATAATTTCAGGAGCAGAAAAATGGTTAATATCATTACAATTATTGCAATTTCGCTATCTGTAACAATCGCTTCATCATTTCTATATTTTTTAGATGTCAACTCTGATATGCTTCCAGACTATGATGATGTTAATTATATAATAAAATTTCAAAACGAATTCAAACTGAGCGATGATGAAATAATCGAAAAACTTGAGATAATCGATCGCATGGAAAATAATGATTTTATCGATGCATATATTCCCAATGAGTATTATACAAGCTTGTCAGTACCACAAAAAGACCTTAACAGTGATTATATTGAGAACCTAAAAAAAGCTCAACCATCAAATAATTTCAATTCAAATAAATATAAATCCAATGTCAATATTCCGGTGGCTTTGATCTCAGCTGATGTTCTTAATATAAATGATCTGTCTTATGATGAAGGAATCATTTTTGTCAAGCCTTTAAATTCAGAAGCCTCAGAAAGTTTTACATTCAAAGGTCAAAAAAATGTTTCAAAGTAACCGGATATGACGGCGAAGAAAATATTATTTTAAGGAAAGCAGATGTATGCCCTTTAAAACTATATAATGATAATGTACTAAACATTATCGTTGTTAATAATGATCTATTCAATAAACTGTCCTACAATCAAACGCCAGAACGTATTTACATCAGAAATAATGCTAATATTGATAATATCATAAAATCTATCGGTGCAAATAGTTTTACGAAAATCGAAAATATTAATGAAGAAACAAAGAATTATAATGAATTATATGACAATTTAGAAAACCAAACATCTTTTTTATGTTTCATATGTATAATATGCTTGACAATAAGTTTTATTGTTTCCTCGCTTTTGACATATCTGCTTCATAAAAAAGAATATCTTAGTTTAACTAAAATTGGAGTGAGCATCAAGAAAATATTCTATGTACTGTTCTTTGAATTCATTCTTATTTTCATTCCTATTTTGACAGTTTCCACTGCTTTTCTCTATCTATCATCAAAGATTATTTTTAATATAATTACAAATCCTGTGAATTATAATAGATTAGTAATAATTAAATACTCATATCCTTTTAGTTTTTTATCTTTTATTCTCTCAGCTATCGTTATTATTTCATTATTCTCATATCTTTTTACTGTGATAGCTTTAAAACATTCAGCTAAAAATAATTAATAATAGAAGGCGATGATTATGCTTCATAAACATCGCCTTTCTCCTATTCAGTTTGTTTATCCGTCAAGGAATGCAAGCTTTGTATTATTTATAATTGATTGTTTTACTACGATAAGACTATGCTGCACCCCTTTCCAAAGACTTTTAATCTTAATTTTCCCAATATAGGGCGCTTGCAAATAAAAAAAACATGTTTTTATACATGGGCTGCGCCCTATATGGGGAAAAATCAAAACTGAAAGTTTTAGGAAGGGAGTTTGAGGGTGACTCCCCGCAGTGCGGGGAGATGTCACACCGTGACAGAGGGGACCGCCTCCGTCAGAGGAACCCTTTTTCAAAAGGGTTTCCCTCAATGATAAGTATGTCCTCACATCCCCTGTCTGGTGAACGGTCATTTTATTTATTTTTCATTGTCTTGCAGCAGGCGGCAGCATGAACTTCGGGAGCGCCTGCGCTGATGAGGGCAGCAGCTACCTCAGAGATAGTGCTGCCGGTGGTGCAGATATCATCGACAACAAGAACTCTTTTGCCGTTTATCACAGACGGATCGGCCTGAAAAGCGCCTTTGAGATTTATTATGCGGAGCTCCCGGCTCAATTCCTTCTGAGGAGCTGTACGGCGTATCTTTTTCACTGCATCACTGCATACGGGGACGTTCAGCTCGCTGCCTATTATACGGCATAGCAGCTCGGACTGATTGAAGCTGCGCCTTTGCTTGTCCTTGTCGGTCATTGGCACAGGTATCAGCAGGTCGAAATGTCCGGCGATACCTTCCTCACGGAGCTTATCCGCAAGAGCCTGTCCGAATGCGAAGTCAGCGTTTCCGCATACTCCGTCCTTCAGGAGCTTTATTGCCGGTATCACGTTCTCATCGTATATGTAGCAGGCAGTGAAGCTGGATGTATTTTCCGGCCGGAAGCCGCCTTCAAACGGAGAGAGCTTGTCCGAACATTCAACGCAGAAACGTTCCTGAGCGCTGATTATTTCTCCGCAGACCGGACAGCGGTTCGGAAAGAACAGGCTGAGCAGAGTACGCTTTAGTCTGATATTCATAATATCACCTTTTGCAGCCGCAGATCATTCTTCTTCTGATGAGTCAGCGCTTTCGATGGCACTGAGTCTGCGGTTTATCTGTCTTGTGCGGACGCCGACCAGCTTTTCAAGGTCGTCATCCACCTTCTTGATATGCTTCTGTGTGTCCTCAAGCACCTTGCTGAAATTCTGGAACTCTGATTTTACAGCGCCAAGTATCTCCCAGACCTGATTGCTCTTTTTCTGGATAGCAAGGGTACGGAATCCCATTTGCAGGGAGTTGAGCATTGCAGCCATAGTTGAAGGGCCGCAGACGCTGATATTGAAATCCCGGCGGAGGGTATCAATAAGGCCGCTGTTGACGATCTCAGCGTAAAGCCCCTCGAAGGGGAGGAACATTATACCGAAACCTGTAGTATATGGCGGCTGCACGTATTTGTCACGGATATCCTTTGCAGCCTTTTTTATTGCAGTTTCAAGCTCTTTCCTTGCAGCGGAAACGCTGTTCTGGTCGCCGGATTCAAGAGCATCCTGAAGTGCGGAGTAGGTATCGCCGGGGAATTTAGAGTCTATCGGCAGATAGATATGTCCGGAATCACTGCTGCTGGGGAGTTTGACTGCAAATTCAACACGGTTGGTACTGCCGGGAATAGTGGCAGTATCAGTGTCATACTGCTCCGGAGCGAGTATATCCTCCAGTATAGCACCAAGCTGTATCTCACCGAGGATGCCACGATTCTTGACGTTTGAGAGTACCTTTTTCAGGTCACCCACACCTGCGGCAACGGTCTGCATCTCACCGAGCCCCTTGTAGACCTGTTCAAGTCTTTCGCTGACAAGGCGGAAGGACTCTGTCATCTTGCTTTCCAGCTTTTCGTTTACAGCAGACTGTATCTCGCTGAGCTTGCGGTGATTTTCCTCCTGAATGCCGGTGAGGTGGCGGGAGATAGTTGAGCGCATGGCGTCCAGCTTCTGTTCGTTGTTGGCTTCAAGAGTTCTGAGACGGGCTTCCAGCTGAGTGAGCTGGCTGTTCATAGCCTCGCCGGAGCTTTTCTGTCCGGAGGCAAGCATTTCCCCAAGGCTGCGGACACTGCTTTGAACGCTGGAGGAGACCTCCTCACGAAGCTGCCTGTCAGAGGCAGCATTTTCACTTTTCAGCCTGTTGATCTCGTCAATCAGTCCGGAATCCTTTCCGCCTGATCTTATTATCAAAACAAACATGAGGACGATAATAATCGTCCCCATGATGAGAAGTACTATATCCATAGTTCCTCCTAAAAATACATATATAGCTGGCATTTTATCATGCCGTTGTAGAGCTTCCTGCGGCGTGAAGCACTTGTGCCGAAGAACTTCTCAAACTCCTCGTGAGGGGAGATGATGTAGCTCTGTCTGCTGCCGCCCTTTCCGAGGACTCTTCCCATTTTCCTGTAGATGTCCTCTGCCTCACGGAGCTCCAGAAGTCTTTCACCGTATGGCGGATTGCATATTACAATGGAATCCTCCGGCTGACGGAATTCTGTTATGTCAGCCTGTCTTATGTCCAGGCGGGACTTTATTCCGGCCTTATGAGCATTGTCAAGGGTGAGGGCAACTGCTGCATCGTCGATATCGGCGCCTATACCGTGAAATTCGGCTGATCTGTCCACGTTGTCTATAGCTCTGCTTCTTTCCTCCTGCCAGATCTTGCTGCCGAAGCATTCCCATTGTTCAGCGGCGAAGCGCCTGTTGATTCCTGGAGCGATACGCAGCGCCTTCAGAGCGGCCTCGATGAGGAGTGTACCGCTTCCGCAGAAGGGATCGCATACTATTGATTCCGGCCTTACTCTTGCAAGATCAACGATACCTGCCGCCAGTGTCTCCTTGATAGGAGCTGCATTTGAATTTCTTCGGTAGCCTCTCTTGTGGAGACCTGCACCGCTGGTATCCAGGTATATCGTCACAACATCCTTGAGGATGCTGAACTGTATCTGCACCTTTGGACCTGTTTCCTCAAACCAGCTTATGCCGTATTTGGAGCTTAGCCTTTCCACAGCAGCTTTCTTTACGATCGACTGACAGTCCGGAACGCTGTGGAGGGTGGAGTTGAGGGAGTAGCCCTTGACCGGGAATGCATTTTCCGGGCCGATGAAGCGTTCAAGCTCTATGGCCTTGACGCCCTGGAAGAGCTCCTCGAAAGTTGAAGCCTTGAATTCGATGAGTTCGATGAGAACACGTTCTGCCGTTGAAAGGCAGAGGTTAGCTCTTGCGAGGATATTTGCATCCCCGCAGAAGCTTATTTTTCCGTCGCTGACCTTCAGGTCAGTGCCGCCAATTTTTGTTATCTCGTATTTGAGTACGCTTTCCAGGCCAAAGTGGCATGGACAGCATAGTTTTAAATCTTTGCTCAATAGATCACCTTATCTTCTGTATTATTGTCCGTATTCGCCGCCGTCACCGCCGCCGCCGTTATCTGCGCCGCCGCCGTCACCGCCGCCGCCGTTGTCTACCCAGCCGCCGCCGTCACCGCCGCCGCCGTTGTCTAC
>ERZ795051.2849-NODE-2849-length-18628-cov-4.587735_pt1 | contig 18628 bp, 19 predicted proteins | sample MGYA00375135_ERZ795051 | MGnify/ENA primary metagenome ERZ795051 (study PRJEB30180, sample SAMN05720222) | activated sludge metagenome | isolation source: Anaerobic digester | place: Japan | collected 2015-05-26 ... | reverse complement strand
TAAACCCTTAAAATTATTTCTACAAATATAAATAGTAATTTTTTTTCTAAAAATTACATAATTTTTATATATTTTCTTGAAGATTATATAAAATGATTTAATTTATTAATTAGTATGAGTAATGAAAGAAATAAAATAATTTCTGAATTTGATATTAGCACTGATCTTGGAGATATTATTGCCAAGAAAAGTAATTTAATTTCATCGCTTTATTCTTTTGCAAAAAAATTTGAAAATTTTACCTATTCCAATATTTATAATGATACAATCAACCTGACAGTTGAACATATTAAGAAAATATATGAGTTTGATGAAGGTAAGTTTATTAATTATGACAAAGAAAAAGAAGAATTTTATATACAGGGAAAGGAAATTGCCTATAAAGTATACGATATTATACCTTTTTATCAGGACGAAATGCTTGATTTTGCAAAAAAATCATTAACCATAACATTTAAGTTATTTAATGAAAAAACTAAGGGAAAGATAAGCTCAAAACCAGTTTCTACATTAATATATATCCCAATATCATATCAGAAAGAACTTTTTGGACTTTTATATTTTGAATCTGAAAAACATCTTGATATAAACTCCGATGATATTTCTATTCTTTCTATTATAGCATCTCAGATGGCTTTTGCACTCAAAAATGCCCAGCTTCTGGAAAAAATTGAGACAAATTTTGTTGAAACAATAAATTCTTTAGTCTATGCGATAGAAATTAAAGATACATATACAAAAGGTCATTCTTCAAGAGTTGCTTTTTATACTGTAAATTTTGCTTTCTTTATCAATTTGCCTAACTATCAAATAAAATCCCTGGAAATATCCGCTTTACTTCATGATATTGGTAAGATTGGAATACCATATGAACTTTTAAATAAGAAAGAAAGTTTATCTACTGTGGATATAAACTTCATAAGAAAACATCCAGAAATGGGGGAACATATACTTGAGCCATTGGAGTTTTTATCGAAAGAAAAGAAAATTATAAGGCATCACCATGAAAGATGGGATGGTTATGGTTATCCCGATAAATTAAAAGGGGAAGAAATACCTTTTGAAAGTAGAATACTCTCATTAACAGATTCTCTTGATGCTATGGCCACAGATAGACCTTATAGAAAGGCTCTTGATTTTAGAAATATTATTCTGGAATTTAAAAAATGTAAAGGAACTCAATTTGATCCACAACTTACTGCATTATTTATAGATTTTCTTGAAAAAAATCAACATATAATAAGGAGATAATAAGATGAGAATTAAAAATACACTTGAAGATTTAGTATATAATCTAACAGAGAGCATTATTTCTACATATAAAGACGAAATTCCAAAAACTTTAAAATTTAAACTTGATGTTGTTTGTTATGTATTAAATAGAATTTTACCAGAATATATAATATCATATCGTGGATTGATATATGAAGAGTTAGAACTTAAATCTGATTCTCAAAAATTTACAGATATAATCAGCCTTATATATGATGCAATAAGAACCATAAAAAATCGAAGAAAAGATGATTTTGATGATAATATTTCTGAAGAAATAGAATGGGGTTATACCTCAATCGAAACAAATGATTATTATTTCAATTTCCCTCAAATAATTGGTCAGGTTTTAAGTTCTTCAAATTTTGAACCTATCGATCAAGCTGAAGTTTTGCTTGTAGATGAATATAATAAAAAGATTGATATGGCAAACCCATTATGGAAAAATCCAGTTCAAACTTATATAAAAACAAATGGAATTTTTACCTTCTGGCCTAAATCTATAAAATTAGAAAATAACAATGCTCCTGCTGAAAAAAACTTTAGGATGAAAATTATTGTTACAAAAAAAGAATACTTAAAAGAAGAAAAATTTTTTAGCTTTAATTTAAAGCCAGAAAAAGTAATAGTAAATCAGATTAGAAGAGGTGATATTATAAATCTTGATCCAGTTTATCTAGTAAAATAATTTTAATAATTATGATTTTAATAAATTATATTTATTGGCTTATATTAAAACTTTAATTGCACTATTTTTTTATAAAAAAATAATATTTCCTTCTTCTTATTTTTTTATTTTGAATATTTTTGATTTTTTTAGTTTAAAAAATAAAAAAGTGTGGAGGAAATTATGTTGGACGGAGTTTTTCATCTTGGTCATGCATCGATAAAAATTCAAAAAAAATTAATTATTTATGTTGATCCATTCAATATTAAAGATTCTGCTAATGATGCAGATTTAATATTCTGCACTCATTCACATTATGACCATCTTTCAATTCAGGATATAAGAAAAATTTCAAAAACAAGCACTACTATCATTGTTCCAAAGGAATCTGAAGATAAGGTAAAAGAACTTGGATTAAAAGTAATTACCGTAGAACCAGATCATCAATATACAGCTTCTTCTATTTCCTTTACTACGACTTATGCATATAACATAGGGAAACAATTCCATCCGAAAGAGAAAAAATGGGTTGGTTATATTATTAATGTTGATAATATAAAATATTATATTGCAGGAGATACAGATTCAGTGCCAGAAATTCAGAATCTTAATGTAGATGTCGCCTTTCTCCCTGTAGGTGGCACTTACACTATGAACTGGAAAGAAGCAGCAATGCTTGCAAACAAGCTAAAACCGAAATATGCCATCCCAATACATTTTGGAGATGTTGTAGGAAGCATAAGTGATGCGAAATCTTTTGTAGAGCAGATACAGATGCCAAGCGAAGGGAAAATATTACGATAATTAAAAATAATTAAAATAATTAGAATAATTAAAATAACAAGATTATACAGTTTAATCAAATTTTTTAAAAAATGATTCAATATGTTTTATATTCAATATGTTTTATGATCATCTGATAAACAATATAATATACAAGTTAATATACAAGTTAATATACAATCTCATAGACAATACAAAATTTTTATAACTTTTATTTTACATTTTTAATTGGCTTATAAGCTAATAACAATCCAAGTGCGACACTTAGTAATGCTGCAAAAAGCACCTGATATGATTGATTAAGTAAAAATGTTATTGTATGAGCTGGAATCCAGAAAAAAGGGATTGTTTTACAAAGTACAAAACCACCAAAACTTTTCCAATCAATATCTTTTAGTAGTTCTGTGAAAACAAATCTGGTTTTGAAAATTCCACCAAAAGTTCCACCAGCTTTGGCTATATATAGATCTGTTATTTTATGAGCTGCCATCATTACAGGAGCAAAAATCAGGTTCATCGTTAAACTTATACTAAATGATGCCAATATTTTTAATAAAGAAAGTCCTTTTGTTGCAAGAATATTTGAAGGAAAATTTCTGTTTATTGATATTAAAAGCGCTATAGCACCATTTGAAAATATTACGAAAGCTGCTTTTATGAAAATACCTAAAATACCCCAGACAAGCATCTTTGGTAATATCCCAAAACTTTTATCAGGATATCTTTTATTACTTATTCTAAATGAAGCTATCTCTCCATAGGTTGCAAGAATGGCAAACTTAATAAAGCTCATTATATAAGGATGAGCACTGTTAAAACTCTTATAAAAAGTGAAAAGAAAAGGAATAAATCCAAAAATAATAAAAATTATTGGAATAAATAAAATAAGAAGAATATCTTTAACCAAATTTTTTTTCATTATCTCCCCTTTTTCAATTTTTTTATTATATAAAAATTTTTTATTATATAAATTTTTTATTATATAAAAAACAATGCACTTGCACCAGCTATAGTAATAATAGTTCCTATAACCATTCTAATAGTTACTTTTTCTTTATATATTATTGCAGAAAGAGGTATTAAAAGTATTGGGGAAATAGAAGTAATTGTCGTTGCTATACCTATCTGAGTTTTAGATATTGCATAAAGTGCAAGCATAACGCCTAAAACTGGTCCTAATATAGCCCCTATAAATATATAAAAAGAACCTTTTAAGTTTTTAAGTTTTATAAAATCGTTTATAAATTGCTTTTGAAAAATCGCAATTAATGATATAAAAAACAATCCAGAACTAACTCTTATCATATTGCCAGCAATTACAGAAAGATTTGCTGATAAACCGATCTTAGAAAGAAGCATGCCTGTCGCCTGACATAAAGACCCAATAAAAGCTAATATTACACCCAAAGGTCTTTTTTTCTTATCAAAATTTTCATTTTCATGTTTTTCAGAAACCACAAACATAACAGATGAAATTGTAATTATAATAGCTAAAATATGTAAAGGTTTTAATGTTTCTTTTAAAAATATAAAGGATAAAACTGCTCCAATTATTGGGTTTGTCGCCATAATAGTCATAGAAAGTCTTGGTCCTAAAAGGACAAGTGATTCGAATAATGCGGCATCCCCTATGGCAAAACCAACAAGACCCGACAAAGATAAAAATATTAAAGACTTGGTGGGAGCGTAAACTGGAAAAAAGTATTTGAAACTTATTAGGTTTATAAATCCCATAGCTAAAAATGCAACCCAGAGTCTTATATGATTTACTGTCTTAGAACCTACAATTCTACCTGCTATCGAAAATGATAAAGAGTTAAAAGTCCAACATATGGCTGTAATAAGTGCAGCAACTTCACCTTTCATCTTATTTCCTGATCTATATTTTTTTAATTTATATAGTTTTTAATTTTATTTTTTATTTTTTTCTTAAATATTTTTTCAAATATTATTATCCAAAAACTTTTGATAATATATTTAATTTTTCATTATTCTTTCAAATTTAAATTTAATTTTAAAAAATTGTTTATTTTTAAGTTTATTGAAATTATCTTTCAAATAACTTTTATTAAAAATCATTTAATATGAATTAATTTAATATAAATATTGAATTTAATATGAATAAGATATTAAAACAATGAAACATCCCCTTTTCAAAATTACTAGTTTGATTTAGTTAGTAAAGAAAAATCTAAAAAGAAAATTTTGACTTTTTATATATTTTAATTTTTAATTGTTATAAGGATGACTTATTGATAAATATTAATAATCATATGAGAGTATAATATGAAAAAACAAAAACCTTCAATTATAAAATTTAAGTTTAGTTATTTTTATTTTTTTATAATTGTTTTTATCTTTTTTACTATTTTTAACTCTTGCACAAATGAAAAAATTAAATTGGAAAAAAAATCTTTTGATTTAAATTATTTACCTATTTTTATAAGCCCGCAGCAAGATTACACAAAAAAAAATGATATAATCGGAGTAAGCATTAGCTTTATAAAAGATGAAGAAAATGAAAAGATAATCGAATATACAATATTATTTAAAGATGAAGATCACCCAAATCGTTTTATTAACTTCATTTATGATCTTTTTAGATCATTTAAGTATAAAAGAATCATTGATACCGAATCTTTTTTCATTGATTATATAAAAACACCTGATGGATATTGGAAAGTAAATTATGTTGATTTTCCAGATGACTATGGTGCAGATCAGGTTTATTTAGAAAAAAATGTTAAGCATTTTTCATTAAAAATAGATGGAAATTCATTTGAAAAAAAGGATAATAGAGTCGTTATATATATTAATACATGGAACCATATGTTTTCAAATAAAGATACAAATATCAACTTAGAAAAAGTTGTTATAGATAATTATGAAACATATTCTGGAAATAGAATTGAAGTAGAAAAACAATTTAATAAAAACTATAAAGACAAAAAGAAAGAATGATTTAAAGGAACAAAATTCAAATTTTATCTTTTATATAAATATTATAAATTTTTATTAAAAAGCATATTTGAAAAATTAGATATTGATAAATTAAATATTAACAAATTACGCTGGAGTAAAAATGAAAATAGTAGTTATTGGAACAGGAATCATTGGCTCATTAATTTCAAGAGAACTTACAAAATATGATTGTGATGTCATTGTCATAGAAAAAGAAAAGGATGCAGGACTTGGAGTTTCAAAGGCGAATTCTGCAATAGTTCATGCGGGATATGATGATGAACCAGATACTATTAGAGCAAAATACTGTAGCAAAGGTAATTTTTTATATACTAAGATAGCTGAAGAATTAGACATTGAAGTCAAAAGAATAGGGTCTCATGTAGTCGCTTTTAATAATGAAGAAAGAAATACTTTAAATAGGTTATATAAACAGGGGATTGAGAATAATGTACCTGGTTTAAGGATACTTGAAAAAGATGAACTTTTATCTATGGAACCGAACTTAAACCCCGATGTCATAGCCTCATTATATGCACCCACTGCTGCTATAACCGAACCATGGCAGGTTTGCATTGCTGCAATTGAAAATGCCTATTTAAATGGTGCTAAAATTAATTTCCAGGAAGAAGTTATTGCTATCAAGACCAAAGATTCAAAAATAAAAAAAGTAATAACCAATAAACATGAATATGAGGCAGATATTGTCATTAATGCAGCCGGACTTTATGCAGATAAAATTGCAACTATGGCAGGTGATAGAGCCATTCCTATTTTCCCAAGAATTGGAGAATATATCCTTTTAAATAAATTTACCGCCCATGATTTGGTCAACAGTATAATTTTCCCAACCCCATCCAAGATGGGAAAAGGAATTTTGGTTCTTCCTACAGTTGATAAAGGGATATTACTGGGACCGACTTCTACTGATTTACATTATAAATTGAAAGATTTAAGAGCTACATCAAAGGAAGGATTAGACAAGATTGTTCAAAATGCAAAACATCTTGTTCCTTCCATTGATATTAGAGAAACAGTTAAAATTTTTGCTGGAAGTAGACCCGAAACACCAAATAAAGATTTCTGGATAGGTCCAAGTAGAAATATCTATGGGCTTTTTCATGTAGCTGGGATGCGTTCTCCTGGTCTAACTTCTGCCCCGGCAATAGCCATTGATGTTGTTGATCAGTTAATTAAAAGTTATGATTTAAACTTGAAGAAGAAAACCGATTTTAATCCTATAAGAAAAAGAATTCCGCATTATGTTGGAGAATTAAGCTTAAATGAATATGATGAAATAATAAAAAAGGATCCTCTTGCAGGTAAGATAGTTTGTGTATGCAATAAAGTTACTGAAAGAGAAATCGTTGAGGCAATCAAAAGAGGAGCTAGAACAATTGACAGTGTTAAATTTAGAACTCGAGCAAGTTTCGGTGAATGTCAGGGTGGATTCTGTACAAATAAAATTCTTGAAATATTGTCAAGAGAAACTGGAATTCCAGTTGATTCTATAGTTTATAATTCAGATAATTCATATATAGTAAAAGGAAAGGTTAGAAAATGAATAAGATTTCATGCGATTTACTTATAATTGGTGGTGGAGCTTCTGGACTTGGCGCTGCGTTGAAAGCAGCGAAAGAAGGAGTGAATGTTATTTTGGTTGAAAGGTTAAATATTGCAGGCGGAATATTAAATCAATGTATTCATAATGGTTTTGGGCTTCATTATTTCAAAAAAGAACTAACTGGACCCGAATATGCTGCAAATCTTATAAACCTCACAAAAGATTTGCCAATAAAATTTTTATTTGAACATTTTCTATTGTCTATCGATAAAAAATCTAAAACTGTTTATTTTGCAAGTGAAAATGGCATTGTTGAAATAAAATGTGAAGCACTTGTTTATAGTGCAGGAGCCAGAGAAAGACCTTTTGGTTCTCTTTTAATTCCTGGTGATAGAGTTTCAGGAATTTATACTGCAGGTGTAGCACAAAAATTTATAAATATTGAAAATAGAATTATAGGGAAAAGAGCAATAATTTTAGGTTCAGGAGATATTGGACTTATAATGGCTAGAAGATTGACTTTAGAAGGAGTTGAAGTTGTAGCTGTCTGCGAAAGGATGCCTTATCCAGGAGGACTTTCTAGAAATATCAATCAATGCCTTAAAGATTTTGGGATACCACTTCTTCTTTCAACCACAGTAACTGAAGTTAGAGGTGAAGGAAGATTGTCTGAAGTTATAACATCTGAACTTGATGAAAATTATAATATCATTGAAGGTTCTCAAAGATCTTGGAGCGTTGACACACTGGTATTATCAGTTGGTCTTGTTCCTTCAACCACTCCAATGATGGGCTATGTTGATATAGACTTACGAACAAGAGGTATAATAGTTGATTCCACTATGAATACATCTGTTCCGTGGATTTTTTCTTCTGGAAATTGTGTAATTATATATGATCTTGTCGACTATGTTACGAAGGAAGGTGAAATTGCGGGCACTTATGCAGTAGAATATATTAAACAAAAAAAAGAAAAAAAGAAAATTCCAATCAAAAAAGGCATTGGTGTAGGTATTATTAATTGCAATGCATGGGTAGAACAAACTGATTTAAATTTATATCTTAGATCAATAAAACCAATTGAAAAAGGTAGACTTATAGTTAAAAGTGGAAACTCAATTATATTTGAAGGTAAAGAACAGGCTTTTATACCAAGTGAAATGGTTCATAAAACTATAAAAGCAGAACAGATAGAAAAACTTGGAAATATCGATAACATAGTTGTAGAAATAGTTTAAATATGAATTATTATTTAAAAATACTTGATTGAAATAATATTAAAAAAATGGGGAATAATTTATTATGAAAGATGTTGAAATGATTTGTATTCAATGTCCACTTGGCTGTAAAATAAAAGTTAAACTTGACGATGATAATAAAGTTTTGGATATCTCTGGTTTTACCTGTAAAAGTGGTAAAGAATATGCAATGCAGGAAGTGACAGACCCTCATAGAATAATTACGACAAGCATAAAGGTGATAGATGGCAAAAGTGAATTGGTTTCTGTTAAGACAAGCAAACCTGTTCCAAAAAGATTAATTTTTGCCATAATGGATATAATTAAAAATTCATCAATTCATGCTCCTGTCGAAATTAATCAAATTATTATTTCTAATGTAGCAAATAGTGGTGCAGATATTATTGCAACAAAGGCTGTGGATAAAATTTAATTTTATATTTTATTTTGTTATTTAAAGAACTTAATACAATTAGACGAAATTATTAAAAATTATTTTAATAAAATTTTATTTCAATCAGAAATTTATTTAAATAAGGAAAATATCATGGAACAGAATAATAATCAAGTTATAGAATTTACAGGTAAGGGTGGTAGTCTTTTCTGGCTTACAATATGGACTGGTTTTTTAACACTTATTACATTTGGATTTTATCTTCCATGGGCAATATGCCAGAGAGCAAGATGGGCTGCAAGAAATACATTTATAAATGGTAAACAGATGAAATTTACAGGTAAAGGTGGTCAAATAGCGGGAATTGTCTATATTTCAATACTTTTATCTATTTTAACTCTTGGCATTTTTTCTTATTGGGCTTATTGCACTATAAAAAAATGGATTTATTTAAATTACGAAGTATCTGAAGAAGCAAACCCCAAAAGAACTATAGACCTTTTCTAATATTAGATTTTATTTTATTGATAAATAAAAAAAATACAAATTAATATTAAAGATTATTTTTATTAATAAATTAAAAGACTAAAAATTGCAAAGTTTTTATTTAATACAATTTAAAATTATAATCCAAACTTAAAGTTAAAAATGAAATTTTTAAGCATTTTAACTTCAATTTCAATATTACTTGTCTTTCTTTTTCAACCTATAATCTTAAAAAATGATGGTTATTTCGAGCTTATTTATTTTATACAAAGTAAAACTATTTACTCTACTATTACACTTTTAATTTTATTTTTAACTTTTTTATTTTTCTTCTTTTTTATTAGAATTAATAAAAATATTTTATTTTTATTTTCAATATTCTTAAATACAATTATTACATTTATTTTATTTCTGATATCATTGAAATTACCTTTTTTAAACTTAAAATTTAATGATCTTTTAGTAAAATTTTTACTTTATCTTTTCTTCTTTATTAATTCTTTTTTGATTTTTAATTCAGCAATTTTTATTAAAATCAATAATTACTTTATAATACTGGTATATAGAATTTTACTATTTCTTGTAATTCTTTTTATTTTATTACTATTTTTTGGTAATCAGCAATATAAAATTATATATCAATATACGATCCTTTTTTCAATATTAATATGGAAAATTATAATAAATTTCTCAATAAATAAAGAAAATGTGCAAACAAGTTAAATATCTTTATATAACATTTTTTATCCATTTTTTATTAAAAAATCTTATCAATGAAAAGATAACTTTGACTATTTCCTCAGAAGAGATTGCTAAAAAAACCAAGGGAACAGATAGTTTAAAAACAAAAGCAGCAAGAAGACCAAAAGGTATTCCAAAAAACCAGACAGCTCCAGCATCAACAATCAAAGAAAATGTCGTATCTCCTCCGCTTCTAAAAATACCTACTATTAAAAGTACATTCATCGCTCTTAAACAGACAATAAAACTATAAATAAAAATAATTCCTTTTACTATTTCTTTAACTTCTAATGAAACTTTGAAAAGGATTAATATAAATGGTGTTAAAAAATAGATAAGCGATCCTATCAAAATACCCGATATAAAAGAAAATATTAATCCTTTATTTGCAAGATCTATTGCGGTTTTATACATTTTTTTACCTATAAAATTGCCTATCAAGACTGAACTAGCATTCGCAAGACCTATAAATATTACAAAAGCAAATCTTTCAATCGTTAAAGCTATATTGCTTGCAGCGACAGCTGAGGCACTTATCCTTGCATAAATAACAGTATAAATTGTTACCCCTAAAGACCAGAGCATTTCATTAAAAATTACTGGAAGACTTATTTTTAAGAATTTACTTAAAAACCCTTTTTCACTTTTCTTAAAATGATCAAAATTTATGGTGCAGGGAAGATTTTTGATATAAATAAATATAACTAAAAACAATAACTCTAAAAATCTTGCTATTATAGTGGCTATGGCTGCTCCCTGAACATTTAGTCTTGGAAAAACCCATATACCAAATATTAAAAAGTAATTTAATAATGTGTTAGAACCAATACCAATAATACTTGCAAATAAAGACAATTTTACAAAATGCATTGTTCTTAAGATAAAAGAAAAAACAAAACTAATAGACATCGGTAAAAAACTAAAACTTACTATTCTAAGATAGCTTGCACCAACTTTGATGACCCTTTCATCTTTTGTAAAAAGGCTAATTAAAAAAGATGGAAATAAAAAACAAATTATCTGAAATAAAATGACAAAAATAAAAACAATTTTAATAGCTGTAGCAGTCGTTTTCTTTATATTTTTAATATCTTTTGCTCCCCAATATTGTGAAGTAAATATAGCAGTAGCACTTGTTACACCAAAAACAAAAAGGTTTAATAAAAAATATATTTGATTTGCTATACCAACGCCCGCAATTGCAACATCTCCAAGTTGGCCAACCATAACTGTATCTATAAGATTTAATGCATTCAATAAAAGATTTTGTAAAGCAATAGGAATCATTAACTTGAAGATATTTTCAAAATATGATTGCATAGTAAACTTTTCACCCGAATCAAATAAATAATCTTTTTCCATATATAACCTTATCTAACCTTATTAAAATTTTTATTAAATTAGATTTAATTTTTTCATTTAATCCGAGAGGATAAAATCTAATTTTATGTTTAAATAATCCGATTATTTTTTTAATATCTTTTTATTATATCTTATTTATATCTTTATCTTGTCTTTTAATCTTTCATGGTAAATAAAGATTCTTTTAAATAAATATTAAAAGACTTCTTTCTACTGAGAAAATATATTTATTTTAAATCACTAATATTATAGAAATATTATAAAACTATTTGTTAAAGACAAAAAACATTTTAATATTTACCATAGATATGTTTACCGCATTTAATGCATTTTCCATCTTTTATACCAACAATCTTTGTATCAAAACCATGCCTTTCTATAAGTTTTTGTCCACAACTACAATATGTAGAATCATCTTTACTCCAGACATTTCCTGCATAAACATAATTTAATGATTTTTTTGCAACCTCAACAAGTTTAAAAATTGCAGCTTCATCTGTTGGTGGAATTGACATTTTATAACATGGATAATATCTTGAAATATGAAGAGGCAAGTTTGCATCTATTGATGCAATAAAACTTGAAATAGCAGACATTTCCTGTTCGCTATCATTTAGGGTTGGAATAACAAGAGTTGTGACTTCAACATGAATATTTTTAGCAGAAGTTTTTATGGTCTGAAGGACTGGTTCAAGTTTCCCTTCACAGAATTTAACATAGAAATCATTTTGAAATGATTTTAAATCAATATTCATCGCATCAATATAGGGAAGTAATTCAATCAAAGGCTTAGAATTTATATAACCATTTGTTACAAGTACTATCTTTATTTCTTTATTTTTTTCTTTTATATACTTAGATATATCATAAACAGTCTCATACCATATCAAAGGCTCTGAATAAGTAAATGCAAGAAGATTTATCTTTTTTTCATTTAATATTTTTAATATAAATTCTGGGTCAATCTCTTCAAGATGAATATCTGTATATTGAGAAATAGAGTAATTCTGACAAAAAATACAATGAAAAGAGCAACCAACAGTTCCGATTGATAGAATTTTTTTACCTGGATAAAAATGGTACAAAGGTTTTTTTTCAATTGGATCAATAGCTATAGACGATGCCATATTATAAAAAAGTTGATATAATTTCCCATTTATATTTTGCCTTGTCTTGCAATTTCCTATCTCATTTTCTTTTAATTTACATAAATTCGGACATAAAATACATTGTATATAACTTTCATCAATTTTTTGATAATATTTAGCCTCTTTTTTCATATCAACCTTCTAACTTATAATAGCATCAATATAGTTACAAATATAAATAATGCTTTTACTGATTAAGATTTTACATTATAATTTTTTGTTGTAAATTTTATTCTTTATTAAAAACAATATTGATGGAGAATATTTCATAGATATTATCCTAATTTTTTAAAGAAAATTTAATTTTTTTTAAATATTATATTGACATTAAAAATCTATTTGATATATATCAATTAATTTTATTGACCATTTAGTTAGTTAAAAAAAGTATTTTTATTAACCAAAATCAGATGAAAAAGAAAAGATTGGGGGAAATTAAAATGGGCGCTAAAATAACTGGACTTGGAATGCATTTGCCAGAAAAAATGCTTGACAACAAGTATTTTGAATCTTTTTTAGAAACATCTGATGAGTGGATTACAGAAAGAACAGGAATAAAGTATAGATATTTTAGTTCTAAAGATGAGTCTGCAAGCGATCTAGCCTATCCCGCATGTCTTGAAGCTATTGAAAATGCAAAAATTTCTAAAGATGAGATTGAACTTATTATAGTTACGACTGTAACACCTGATTATATGTTTCCAACTACAGCTTGTGTTTTGCAGGATAAACTTGGATTAAAGCCAACTGCAGCTTTTGATCTTTTGGCAGGATGCACTGGTTTTATATATGGAGCAGAAATAGCTCGAAATTTTATTGAAACAAAAAGATATAAGACAATTTTAGTAGTATCTGTTGAAGAATTATCTAAAATACTTGATCTACAGGATAGAAATACCGCTGTTCTATTTGGTGATGGTGCAGCAGCTGCTATATTTCAAGATGTTGAAGGTGAAAATGGTATCCTTTCTTCATATATTAGTGCTGATGGAAGTAAACATCAAAATCTAATAATGCCAGCGGGTGGATCTAAAAACCCGACTTCACTTGAAACAGTAAATCAAAGAATGCATTATATTAAAATGGATGGAAAGGCTGTTTTTAGAGATGCTGTTTCAATGATGATAAAAGCAACTAAAGAAGCCCTCGCAAGAGCAAATCTTAATAAAGAGGATATTGATCTATTTATCCCTCATCAGGCTAATATCAGGATAATTGAAGCAATTGCGAAGTATTTTGAAATAGATAAAAATAAAGTTTACATTACTGTTGATAAATACGCCAATATTTCAGCCGCGACTATACCTATTGCCCTATATGATGCCCAGAAAAATGGAGTACTAAAAAAAGGAATGAAAATTCTTCTTACTGCATTTGGAGCTGGTTTTACTTTTGGAGCAATGGTATTGGAAATTTAAATCTATTTCTTATTTATAAATTTAAGTTAAAAATTTTTAATTAGATTTTTTATATAGTTTTTTAGAAAAATTTTTAATTAATTTTTTTTATTTAGTTTTTTAATAAATTTTTAGGTGATCTTATCTTTTTATATTTTTTTCATTAAAAACTTAAAAAAAGGAGGTAAAATGCTTGATATTAAAGAAATCGAAAAGATACTACCACATCGATATCCTTTTTTAATGATCGACAGAATCGAAGAAATAGTACCACTTCAATATGCCAAAGGTTATAAAAATATTACTTATAATGAAGAATTTTTTCAGGGTCATTTTCCAGATGAACCAGTTATGCCAGGAGTTTTACAGATAGAAGCTATTGCACAAGTTGGAGCTTGTGCTATACTTTATCATGATGATTATAAAGGAAAAACTGCTTACTTTTTATCAGTTAATAAGGCAAAATTTAGAAAGAAAGTAGTTCCTGGGGATAAACTTGTAATAGAAACCAGAATGACTCATTTTAGCAATGGTCGTGGTATTGGTGAAGGTAAAGCATATGTAGATGGAGAAATTGCCTGTGAAGCAGAAGTTACCTTTATAGTCAGATAAAATACCAGGAGTTTTCATGGGCAGAACTAAAGGGAAAAGAGACGAAAGACTTGTTAAATCAAGAAAAGTCAAGATAATGATTGCAACTTACTTAACAGTAATAGAACTAGGGCTAGTCAATACTAGAGCCAGTGACATTGCTCAAAAAGCTAATGTCTCACAAGCATTGATGTTCTATTATTTTAAATCAATGGAAAATATATTTATTGAGACACTTCATTGGGTAAATAACAGAATTGCCCAAAGACTTATTAAAAAGGTTGATTCTGTAAGTGATCCTATTTTGCAATTAAAAATCAGAGTCGACGATTCATTTTTATCTACAAAAGAAAATAGAAGATTTTATCTTTACTATCTAGATTTTTTGAGGGAAGGTGCACGATCTGAAATATTTAGAAAACCAAATCTGGAATTTAATAAGACTGTCTTTGAAAAATCACTATCCTATATTCAGAATGGTATAAAACAAAATTATTTCAGAAATGATCTTGATATTATGACAGCAGCTTCTATGATAAAGGCAAATATCGACGGATTTATGATTCAATGGCTTTTCGACTCCGAAGATACATTTCATATCTATAGAAAAAGGTGCCTTGATGTTATTTTCCGTTATATATTAAAAGATGTTAACCTGATAGAAAAACTTGACCTTCTTGTTTAATATATTGCTTGTATTTATATCATTTTCTTTTAATAAAATTTCCCTTTAGTCATAGTTTAGTTATAGTATTCATTTTTGATACTTAAAAAACAAATAATTTAACGATAAATGAAATTTAAAATTGGAGGAATCAGATGATCGATTATCAATTGACAGAAGAGCAAAAGATGATTAAAGATCTTGCAAGGCAGATAGCAGAAGAAAAGATCAGACAACATAGTAAAGAATGGGATGAAAAGGAAGAATTTCCACAAAGTGCCATAGAAGCACTTGCAAAATCAGATATGAATGCAATCTGCATACCAACTCAATATGGTGGTATGGGGGGTGGGGTTTTTGATCTATGTCTTGCAGTTGAAGAGATTGCTAGAGTTGATGGAGGTGTAGCTACCTCTTATGCTGCAACTTTTTTGGGGATGTTTCCTATACTTTTAAATGGAACTGAAGAACAGAAGCAAAAATATCTTCCCGATATTGCAGCGGGTAAGAAACTTTGCGCATTCGCATTAACAGAACCAGAAGCAGGTTCAGATGCTTCTAATGTTAAAACTACCGCCACAAAGGATGGCGATTATTATATTTTAAATGGAACAAAACATTTTATCACAAATGGTGGTGTTGCTGATATAAATGTTGTAATAGCTGTTACAGATAAATCAAAAGGTGCAAGAGGTGTCTCTGCTTTTATTGTAGAAAAAGGAACTGAAGGTTTTACATTTGGTAAAAAAGAAGAAAAACTAGGTATTAGATGCTCTCCAACAAGAGAACTTATCTTCCAGGATTGTAAAATACATAAAAGTCAACTTCTTGGAGGAATGGAAGGCTTAGGATTCATCGCAACAATGAGAACTTTTGATTATTCAAGACCTGGTGTTGCTGCTCAGGCTGTTGGCATTGCACAAGGGGCTATGGAACTTGCGATTTCTTATGCTAATAAAAGAATTCAATTCAACCAAAAAATCACAAATTTTCAGGGAATTCAATGGATGATCGCTGATATGGGAACAAAAATAGAAGCTGCAAGAGCTTTAGTATATGCTGCTGCAAAGGCTGCTGATGCTGGACAAAAGAATATTGGTGCTGCATCTGCTGCTGCTAAATATTTTGCTTCAGATGTTGCAATGGAAGTTACAACTAACGCTTTGCAATTATTTGGTGGTTATGGTTATATTAAAGAATACCCAATAGAAAAATATTTAAGAGATGCGAAAATAACTCAGATTTATGAGGGAACCAATCAGATTCAAAGAAATATAGTAGCTCTTTCATTAATAAAGGAGTTTGGGAAATGAGAATAGCTGTTTGCATTAAACAGGTGCCAAATACAACCGAAGTAAAAATAAATCCTAAGACAAATACACTTATAAGAGAAGGCGTAGAATCTATTATTAACCCTTTCGATATGTATGCCATAGAAGAAGCAATAAGGCTTAAAGAAAAATTTAATGCCGAAACTTTTGTAATAACTATGGGACCACCTCAAGCTGAAACCGCATTAAAAGAAGCAGTTTCAATGGGTGTAGATAATCCCATATTAATTTCAGATAGGGCATTTGCGGGATCTGACACATGGGCTACAAGTCTTACTCTTGCAAAAGCTATAGAAAAAATAGGTAATATTGACTTAATTATTTGTGGTAAACAGGCATCTGATGGAGATACTGCTCAGGTTGGTCCTGGTATTGCCGCACACTTAGATATTCCACAAGCCACATATGTGAATCATATAAAAAATATCAATCTTGAAGAAAGATGGATTGAAGTATCAAGGCTTTTGGAAAATGGATTTGAAATAATAAGAGTCGAATTGCCCGCATTGATTACAGTAGTTAAAGAGATAAATGAACCAAGAACACCATCCTTAAAAGGAAAGATGAGAGCTAAATCAATTCAGATTCCTGTATTTACAAATAAAGAACTTCAAATACCAGAAAATATGGTTGGATTAAATGGTTCTCCGACTCAGGTAGTTGAAATATTTACTCCTTCTCATAAAGTTGGCGGTAAAATTTTTCAAGGAGATCCTGAAGTTATAATCGACCAATTTATTAATGAGATAAAGGATATATTATGAGCGGAATCAAAATAGATAAGGAAAAATGTATTGGTTGTAGCGCTTGTGTTGGAGTTTGTCCTGTTAGTGCCATTTCGATGTTGGATGGAAAGGCTATAATCGATCTTTCAAAATGCACTCTTTGTATGTCCTGCGTTTCTAGCTGCCCTGTTGGTGCTATTGAAGTTATAAGACAGACAATAGTCAGGGATCTTGATTTGAATTCATATAAAGGTGTATGGGTTTTTGCTGAAATCGAAGAAGGTAATATCGCTTCAATTACTTATGAACTTTTGGGAAAGGCTCAAATTCTTGCAAATGATTTAAATACCTATGTTGGTGCTATTTTACTTGGAGAAAATGCAAAAAATCTTGCTCCAAAACTTATTGAAAGAGGAGCTGATAAGGTTTTTATTGTTAACCATCCATCATTAAAGCATTTTATCGCTGAAACATATGCAAATACAATTATTAGTCTAATAAAAAAACATAAACCAGAAATTTTACTTGCAGGTGCTACAACTCTTGGTAGAAGTCTGGTCTCAAGGATAGCCATTGGAGCTTATGCAGGTCTTACTGCTGATTGTACTGGTCTTGATATTGATAAAGAAAGAAAAATACTGATTCAAACAAGACCGGCATTTGGTGGAAATATTATGGCAAGAATCATTTCGCCAAATTTTAGGCCCCAGATGGCTACTGTAAGACATAAAGTAATGCCAGAAGCCAAGATAGATCCAGATCATAAAGGAACTATTATTGAAGAGTATTTTGACGAAAACTTTATCGAAAAAAGAGTTAAATTCATCGATTTTATTAGAGAAGAGACAAGTAAAGTTAATCTTGCAGAGGCAAATATAATTGTTTCTGGTGGAAGAGGTCTTAAAAGCCCCGAGAATTTTAAACTTTTAGAAGAACTTGCAGATGTCCTTGGAGCAGCCATAGGCTCATCAAGAGCATGTGTTGATGCAGGTTGGATTCCATACTCTCATCAGGTAGGACAAACAGGTAGAACAGTCAACCCAAAAATCTATATTGCTTGTGGTATTTCCGGCCAGATTCAGCATCTTGTCGGTATGCAATCAAGTAAAGTAATTATTGCAATAAACTCTGATCCAAACGCACCAATTTTTAAGGTTGCAGATTATGGCCTTGTTGGAGATCTTTTTACAATAGTTCCTGCATTGACAAGGAAGTTAAGACAACTAAAAAATAAGGGTAATTGAAATTGGGTTGATTAATAAAATAAAATTGATTAAAAAAATATTTAATAAGATAAAGTTAAT